>Ga0366778_1027_pt1 | contig 23835 bp, 22 predicted proteins | sample BONcelHN113001E9_FD_207058 | JGI IMG/M metagenome (GOLD analysis project Ga0366778, IMG submission 207058) | Enriched cells from coal bed in the Powder River Basin, Montana, United States - BONCAT cells N11 rep2 HSBNCT.N11.300.1.E9 ...
AGTATTCGGATATTATATCGAAGTCACCAGGTCGTATTTTGATCTTGTACCGGAGAATTATATCAGAAAACAGACCCTGGCCAATTGCGAACGTTTCATCACCCCGGAACTGAAAGAGGTCGAATCCGTCGTATTGAATGCAGAAACGAAAATCAACCGGCTGGAATACGAAATCTTTTTAGAAATTAGGAATTTCATTCAAGGTTTCATCGGTACGATTCAAAAGACCTCCGCCGCAATATCCGTACTGGATGTTTTGACCTCCTATTCGGAGGTGAGCAGCAGGCTGGGGTATGTAAAGCCCATAGTAAACAGCGGAGATGCGATTCTCATTGAAAAAGGACGTCATCCGGTGATTGAAGAAACCATCCGGAATGGAATTTTTGTATCCAATGATACTTACATTGACAGAAAAAACAGCAGTATGCTGCTGATCACCGGACCAAACATGTCCGGAAAGTCCACCTATATGAGACAGACGGCATTGATCGTGCTCATGGCGCAGACAGGCTGTTTTGTACCGGCTGAAGCGGCGAGTATCGGCATGGTAGACAGAATTTATACCCGAATCGGCGCCTCCGACAATCTGGCCCAGGGGCAGAGCACCTTCTACGTGGAAATGAGTGAGTTGGCTTATATCCTGAATACTGCGACGGATAAGAGCCTGATCATCCTAGATGAAATCGGTAGAGGAACCAGCACCTATGACGGACTTTCCATTGCCTGGGCCGTCGTGGAATATCTCTGCAGCAGCAAAGGTCAGATCAGGACACTGTTTGCTACCCATTATCACGAGCTTACCGCTCTGGAAGCACATATGAAAGGACTGAAAAACCTCAACGTAGATGTGCAGGAAAAGGACGGAAACATCGTATTTTTACATAAGATCGTAGAAGGCAGCGCCAGCAGAAGCTATGGAATTCACGTTGCCAAACTGGCCGGCGTTCCGCAGCAGCTACTTCTCACGGCAGAAGAAAAACTGAAGGAGTTGGAAGAAAGCGCTGTTTCCATTGATTTGGACAAGTATGCAGGCAAAATCAATGAGGAAGAAATCGACCCGAAGGCAGTAACAGAGCAGATTTCCTTCTTCGGTTTCGCACCCAATCCGGTGGTGGAGCGGTTGAAGGCGCTGGATCTGATGAATATCACGCCTTCCCAGGCCTTTGGGGTCTTGGAGGAGCTTAAAAAAGCTGCAGAAGAGAAATAGATTGAGGGTACTATGGAATTATTAGAGAACAAAAGAATTATGGAACTACCAAAGCATGTGGCAGATAAAATCGCCGCGGGAGAGGTGGTGGACAGACCGCTATCCATCGTGAAGGAGCTGGTCGAAAACTCCATTGACGCCGGTGCCAAATCGATCATTGTCGAAATAAAAAATGGTGGAAAGTCCTATATTCGCGTTACGGATAATGGCAGCGGAATCGAAAAACAGGATGTGGACTTGGCGTTTAAAAGACATGCGACCAGTAAAATCAAAAACGCATCGGATCTGGATCATATCTGCAGTCTTGGCTTTCGCGGAGAAGCCCTTGCCAGCATCGCTGCAGTTTCAAGAGTAGAACTCATCACAAAAACTGCCGAGGACAAAAGCGGGATCCGCATTAAAATAGAAGGCGGAGAAGTGCTGGAAAAAGAAGATACCGGCTGCCCGGAGGGAACAACGATCCTCATCGAAGATCTGTTCTTCAATACGCCGGCCAGATTGAAATTCATGAAGCCGGACGCGACGGAAAGCACACTGATCATTGATTTTATTTCTAAAATGACCTTGGCCTATCCGCAAATTAAAATCAGGCTCATCAATAACGGTAATATCCTGTTTTCAACAGCGGGGAAAGGCGACATCTACTCCAATATGCTCACAATCTACAGCAAAGAAATCGGAGATAAGCTGATCCACCTTAAGGAAGAACAAGAACAAATGACGTTAGAAGCGTTTGTTTCTGCGCCGAATAACAGCAAAACAAACCGAAAGAGCCAGATATTTTTTGTCAACGGCCGTTATATCAGCAGCAAGATCATGGACAATGCTGTGACGGATGCCTATCTTGAAAAATTGTTTGAAGGAAGATATCCCATCGCATTTCTTTTTCTTCAGATCGCACCCGAAAAGCTGGATGTGAACATTCATCCCAATAAAAAAGAGGTTCGGTTTGAGAATGAACGGCTGATCCGGGATTTCATCACAGATTCAATCAGAAGAAACCTGCAGTCAAAGGAAGCGATCCCGGAAATCAAAGAGAAAAATCTGTTTCAATTTCGGAGTTCCGATCCGGTCAGGAAAGATCTTCCGCAATCACAAAATGCAGCAGATCCAAACCAACAGGAAATCAAGAAATCCAAAATCGAAGAACAGGTTGACATAAAAAAGTTATTGTTCGAACAAAGGCGGCAAGAGCAAGATCTGGAGCAAGCAGCCGAAGCTGAAAAACAGAGGAGCAGGCAGGTAGAAGAAGCGGAAGAAGTTTACCTCCCAGATCGTAAAGTGATTGAAATCGCTGAGATATCTGACACGAAACCACGGATCAAGTCTGAATTCGATATGAGGGAATTGTCGGTTACCGGTTCGATTTTCGGCACCTATATCACGGCGGTGGATGAAAACAGCTTTTATCTCATCGATCAGCATGCGGCTCACGAACGGATATTTTATGAACAATTGTTGGCGCAATATCAAAAACAGGACAAAATACAACAGCTAATTCTGACGCCGATTGTGGTCAACGTGACCCATGCAATCAAGAATGATACCGGCGGTATGCTGGATTTCCTGGGCAATCTGGGTTTTCAAATCGAAGAATTCGGACCGACTGCATATATCGTAAAGGCGATTCCCATATTTATGGAACTGGAAGGAGCCAAAGAATTTATCGATTATCTGCTGGATAATATCTCAGAGGAAGCAGATCTGGAAAATCAAAAGAAGATCAGCGCCATTATCACGAATGCCTGTAAGAAAGCGGTGAAGGCGCATGATGTACTGGATAAGCAGGAAATTGACAGGCTGATGGCTGATTTGGCGAAGACAAAAAATCCATATTCCTGTCCTCACGGGAGACCAACCTTTATAAAATTAACAAAATATGAGCTAGAAAAGATGTTCAAAAGAGTTTAAATCGATTTTACTTAATTTTATAGATTTAGGATGTAACGATGAAAGAGAGCAAAACAGTAATTTTTGTCGCAGGCCCAACGGCTGTGGGCAAAACGAAATATGCCATTGAAATTGCGAACGCTTTTCAAGGGGAAATTATATCGGCGGATTCCATGCAGATTTACAAGTACATGGATATCGGTAGTGCGAAGCCAACAAAGGAAGAACTGTCACAGGCAAAACATCATTTGGTGGATGAGATCGATCCGCGAGATGAATTTTCCGTTGCGGAGTACCAAGTTTTGGCGAAAAACTATATCGATCAGATCTTCCATGAATGCAGAACTCCCGTCGTATCGGGAGGGACCGGACTTTACTTAAATTCATTACTCTTCAATATGGATTTTTCCGTCATGCCGAAACAGGCAAGTCTTCGAAAACAGCTGGAGCAGGAAGCGGAGCAGTATGGGGTCGAGCACGTCCATGACCGGCTAAAATCGCTAGATCAGGCTGCTGCAGAGAGAATCCATCCAAACAACCTGAAAAAGGTGATCCGGGCCATCGAAGTGGCTGAAACCACCGGTGAGGGAATCCGCGAATTTCGGGAATCCTTTGTCCGCACACAAGACTACGACTGCGTTTTGATCGGTTTAAACAGAGATCGAGAAGAGCTGTATCAGCGCATTGACGAGCGAGTGGAGCTGCTCATGAAATCAGGTCTGGTGAAGGAAATCGAATCCCTTCTGGAAAAAGGGCTGACGGAAAACAGCATTTCCATGAAGGGGATTGGATACAAAGAAATCATTTCTTTTCTTCATGGTGAATACGATTTGGACGAAGCGGTACGGCTGGTCAAACGCAATACGCGGCATTACGCAAAACGGCAGCTGACCTGGCTCCGGCGTTATCCGGATATGATCTGGTTCAATCTATCGGACTATGTAACAGAAGAAGAAGCACTTTCCGCTATCTTTGAAACGATATCAACTGAATTATCACGGAAGTATTCCTCATTTGCTAAATAGACTGAGGATAAAAGGGGAACGATTATGGCCATAAAAAAGGAATTAAAAATCCATAATAAAAGTGATAAGCCGGATAACATCATCCTAAAGGAAAATGAAATCATGGAAAAATGTCAGGAGATCCAGGACGAGCTCCCGCGCTTTTTCAGCGGTTTTTTTGTATACCTCAAGGGAAATGTTCTGCCCATGACCCGATTGGCCTATTTGCAGGATATCCGGTTCTTCTGCAGCTATCTGATCCATGAGACGGAGCTGACGGAAGCAGTGAAATTGCGGGAGATCAAGCTGGATGATTTTGAAAAAATAAAAGCGGTGGATGTTAATATCTTCATTGATTACTGCAGAAGATATAAAGTAGAAAAAGAAAATGCCGTATACATTTATGAAAATGATAAAAAATCATTATCCAGAAAAAAGTCTTCCATTTCGGTGCTGTTTAAATACCTGTACCGGGACGAGCTGATAAGTAAAAATATTACGGATGGCTTTGATCCTATCAAGCTGCCAAAGCCTGGTGAAAGAGAAATAAAAGCCTTGCAGGATGACGAAGTCATGCGTATGCTAGATGCCGTATCAACAGGCGAAAATCTAACAAAAAAAGAACGAGAATTCTGGGAGAAAACTAAAAAAAGAGATAAAGCGATCCTGATTTTATTCCTTACCTACGGACTTCGATTATCAGAGCTGCAGCAGCTCAACGTTACTTCATTTAATTTCAGCCGTGGAGAGTTTAAAATTTATCGAAAACGCGGAAAAGAGTCTATCATGCCGCTGAATAAGTCGGTGGAAAAGGTTCTAGCAGCCTATCTCAATGAAGAGCGGGCCTCGGATGAAAAATTGATGACAGAAAACAGGGAGGCACTGTTCCTATCTTTGCAGGGAAAGCGAATGACGGAGCGGCAGATCAGGGAGTTGGTTAAGAAATATACCTCCATCGGCCTTGCCACCTCAAGAGATTCCGGCTACAGCCCCCATAAATTAAGGGCGACAGCGGCAACCTCACTGATTGGCAGGGGAAATTCCATCTTTGATGTGCAGGCCTTACTGGATCATGAAAACGTAACGACAACCCAGTTATATGCGGCCCATAAAAAGAACGTCAAGAAGGATCTGGTCAATAATTTTGAGTGGGAAGATGAATTTGACAAGAAATGAACAATAAATATATTATGTTAACGTATTGGAGTTTAAGATGCAGAAAAATACATTTCAATTATTGAATCGGGAATTTCATATCCATGAAGCTGTTCTGAACGAAGTAGCGAAGGCGGAGAAACAGGTCGAGGATATTTATCGGGAGCTTGACGATATCATGGCCTATAACCAGTATAAGATACTGGCTGCGTTTCAGAAAAACAGGATTTCAGATATGCATTTCAGTTGGAATACCGGATATGGCTACAACGATCCCGGAAGGGAAGCCTTGGAAAAGGTCTATGCCGATATTTTTAAGACAGATGCTGCGCTGGTCCGGCCAATCATTGTCAACGGTACCCATGCGTTAACACTTACGTTATCGGGTATACTAAGACCGGGAGATGAATTGATTTATTGCACCGGAAATCCTTACGACACGCTGGAAGAAGTCATCGGAATCCGCGGCGAAGGCAAAGGTTCCCTGAAGGATTTTGGCATAACATATAAACAGGTGGAGCTGAAAGCTGACGGTACCATTGATCTGGAAGCGCTGCGGGCGGCTATTTCTTCGAAAACCAGAATGGTAACCGTGCAAAGAGCAACCGGATATGGCTGGCGAAAAGCCATTACGATACCGGAAATTGAGGAATGGACTCGTTTTGTAAAAACACTTCGTTCCGATATCATCTGTATGGTGGATAATTGCTACGGTGAGTTTTTGGATACCAAAGAGCCGACTGAAGTGGGTGTGGATGTGGTTGCAGGTTCCTTGATCAAAAATCCCGGCGGTGGGCTTGCGCTGACAGGTGGCTATATTGCAGGACGTTCCGATTTAATTGAAGTGATTTCCTATCGAATGACTTCTCCCGGAATCGGCGGAGAATGCGGTCTGACCTTCGGGCAGACGAGAACCATGCTTCAGGGTTTGTTTATTGCGCCAAAGACGGTCAACGGTGCAGTCAAAGGCGCGATTTTGTGCGCAAAGGTGTTTGAAAATCTCGGCTTTGATGTCTGTCCGAAACCGGAAGACAAGAGAAGCGATATTATTGAAGCGGTCAAGCTGGGAAATCCGGAATCGGTGGTAGCATTTTGTGAAGGAATTCAGGCCGCTGCGCCTGTTGACTCCCACGTAACGCCTGTGCCGTGGGCTATGCCGGGCTATGAGGATCCGGTGATTATGGCCGCAGGCGCCTTCGTACAGGGTTCCTCCATCGAGTTGAGTGCGGATGCGCCGATTCGGCCTCCTTATATCGTATATTTCCAAGGAGGACTAACCTATGAACACTCCAAGTTTGGCGTGATAAAAGCACTGCAAGCCTTATTTGATAAAAATCTGGTGACGATTAAGGAATAAGTATAGCTGTTGATTTCATTTGGCAAGTCCTTAAGGATTTAAAAAAGTTCAGGTGATTGATATGAAATATAGCAATGAAAAACGAAAAAAACGGATTCGAACGATTGTTTCCATTCTAAAACTGCTGATTTTATGCGGCATTGTGATTGGATTACCGATCTATGTCTACTTTACGTATCCAGAGCTGGTCGATCGTTTTAAAAGTTTGGATGAAATTAATAAGCTGCTGAAGCAGTATAAGACGGCAAGCATCTTCATTTATATGGGACTGCAGGTTTTTCAGATCATCGTTTCTGTTCTGCCTGGGCAGGCGCTCCAGTTTGCAGCCGGATATGCCTATCACTTCTGGCTGGGACTTTTATTTTCCCTCATTGGCGTTGCCCTAGGTACGTTCATTACGTTTTATCTGGCCCGTTTTTTAGGGAAGGATGCGCTGCATGTGATCTTTGGAGAAGAAAAGTTTAATCGATTTGTCCATACCTTAAATAGTAAAAGATCCTATCTCGTGCTATTTGTTATTTTTCTGATTCCGGGAATTCCCAAGGACCTGTTTACTTATGCCGCAGGCGTTTCAGAAATTCGAATCATTCCATTTTTACTGCTTTCCTTGGTCGGTAGATCACCGGCAATGATTGGAAGCATCATGATGGGAAACATGTTCTACAACGGCAGCTACGTCGGACTGATTATAATTGCTGCTGCTGCTGTGATCCTGTTTATTGCAGGGATCATGCGCCGGGATAAATTGTTGAAATGGGCGGATCAATTCTATCAAAGGATGGCTGGAAGCAGCCGATAGTGTACGAAAAATTGAAAATTATGTGATCAGAGCGGCTTAGCATCAGTCGCTTTCTTTTATTATGTAGGAAATTTAAAAAAAGAACAGATGTTTAAAATAATTCTTTACAACGAACACATATTCTGCTATGATAGAAAAAAGAACAAATGTTTCGGAAAAAATAGGGGATGCGGAGGTTGTATAGAATGAAGAAGAAATACAGAATAAAATCAAAGTTCAGATTTACTTTATTTCTGACCATTGCCATGGTGATGGTGATCAGTATTACCGGTACGATGCTCGGTGAAAATCATGCAGAAAGCTTGGCCAAACAAACATATTCAGAAATCATCATTCAGTCCGGAGATACGTTGTGGAATCTGGCAAAGGAATTCGGACCTGATCACAAAGATGTCAGAGAAGTTGTCTATGAAATCTGCAAGCTCAATGACATTGCCGCGGATAGCATATACCCGGGCCAGACAATTTTGATTCCTGTTTACATATGATTTTCCCTAAAAATTTGGAAAAAATATACACATTATATCATTTAATCAATTTTATCCCTTTTGAGGATAAAATTGATAGGTATCAACCCATCACCATATTCAAAAAAATCGCTTAGAACGCAAAATAGAGCCTCGTCCCCTGGAACCATTGAAATTACTGGGTCACAAGGCCTTGACATGAGAATATGATGAAATTGCCATTTTATGATGGATACAAAACAAAAGCGACGATCATAAGACCGACATAGGAATTGAAAATTTGGAGTTGATATAGAAAATACGAATCAAAAAGAAAAATTGCGAATTCATGATGAACGGATCGGATTTGCTATAATACGGTATTTGATTTAAAATATAATTGATCATGAAATAAAAAGATAGAAAAGAATAAAGAAATCAAACGGGGAATAAGATAAATTCTTAAAATAACAAAATACAATTAAAAATAATCATAAAAGATCAGATTTGCCGGGAAGCCATTGGAGCGTTGAAAAGCGCCGGAAATGGCTTCTCTTTGTTTTATTGGTGATATCTATTCCCAAAATTATGATTTTAGGAATAGATACTGCTTAAAAAAGAGGGATTTCCCCCTCTTTGCGTCCGATTCGTATGATTATCTCAATTGACTATTTGAAGAGATTTTTTTTTATCTTTTAAATAATAAAGAAGATAACCTGCTGCGATTATTGCGTATACTACTGACAGTATGACATAGAACCAAATATCTACAACCAAAAATCCATATATAAAATTAAAACAAAGGTGTATCCAAATAGCATAAAACAAATTATCACTTCTTTTTAAAACTACATTCATAATAATTACCAATGAAGTCATTACCACTACATTAGAAATAATATAAGGGATCAGACTCCATCCCGAAAAATCTGAATCTACAAACCAGAGCACTGTATGCCAGAATGCCCAAATAACCCCTAACACCAACGAGCCTTTTATAAATCCGAAACGATGTTCCAGTACGCCACGAAGGTATCCTCTCCATCCCGACTCCTCCCCTGTTGGTCCCGATAACAATGACAGCAGGAAAGATAATGGTAATGAATACATCCCCAGAGTAAAAACTGAAGAAAAACTCTTCTGTTCTGCAACAGTTACAATCAAAACTGATAGTAAAGTCCCACCAATAACCGAGCATGCCGTTATAATTAACAAATTTATTTTTATTTTACCACGAAATGCCTTCCGGTAAAACTCTTTCAATGACAGATTGGGCTTCAACTTTCTGAACATAATCAGAAGTGCAAACGTCGGTGACCACGCACATAGATTTGCTAACCAGCGCATTGTTAAGTTGGACGCATGAAACACCATAGAAGCTGTGCCACATATCCCAAGTACCATTACCCAGAATAAAAGATATGCAAAAATTACATACTTCCACATCATGTCTAATTCTTTATTTTTTATCTTTTCTTTCATACCTTACTCCAATATCAATTTTAAAATTTTTAAAGCTCCATAAGACTATTCTGGACAATCCAGTACTTCTGCTACCGCTTTTAAATTTTCCGGTGGTGTAAATTTAGGAACCTCACAGCCGGCACTGATGATGATGCGATCCTTGCCGATATCCAGACAGCTTCTTACACTTTCCTTTACCATATCGACATCGCCGTCGAGCAATATAGATACCGGGTCAAAATTGCCGCAAACCAGAGCTTTTTCCCCTATCTTTTCGAATGCCGCCTTTAGATCGACCAAGTGATCAATATCAATGATATCGGCACCACTTTCCGCCATGAGATCAAGCAGCGCCGTTGTGTTACCGCAGATATGCAGCTTGGCTCGGGCTCCATTTTTATGTATTTCATCGATCAATCTCTTTTCGGCGGGCAGAATCAACTCCTTATAGACTTTAGGACTTACGAGTGAAGCTGTCGCATCTCCGATTCCAATATATTGTGCCCCTTCCTTGATTTGCTGTTTGGCAAACAAAATGCTTTGCTCCAGACAGAGCTCAATCAATTCCTTCACAAATTCAGGTTCTTTATGTAAATCAATCATAAGCTGATACACGCCTCTGAGATCATTTGCTTCTGCAAAAGCGCCTTCAACCCAGCCTAGGATCGGAAATTCGCTGCCGCAAGCCTGCTGATACAGGGATATTGCGTTCAGCCGGTCATTCATTCTTTCCGAGTGTGAAGGGTCAATGGGCCTCAGCTTTTTTACATCACTGTACTCTTTGATATAATAATCCGTACATCGCGGCACATCATCCTCAAGAATAGATATATTTCCTCCGAAACCAGAAGTCTCCCGGTAAGGATCAGAAATAGCACTTACCATGTCAATCCCGAAGTCCTGGCAGCATTTTATGTTTCCTTCCACAAGGTATCGATAGTCTGTACAATAATTGCCATAAGGGACATTGATGTACCTTGCAGCAAATTGCATGATGATATTAAGATTCGGCACCCTGTCAACCGGTTTCCCTCTTAATCTGTTCTCAACTCTCTCAATGCTGTTCATAATCACAGCCTTCCCTTCTTCTGATTTGTACCCGGCAAATCTAATCGTTCTAACAACTAATTCTATTTTATGTTGAATCGGTAAATAATTCGACTTAAATAACCTCAGAGTAACTCTGGGGCAATACTTATTTAAGAAAAATGTAAGGAAAAACGCATCTATATTTTAAGATACTCCTGATATAGTAAAGGTACGCTATTTTTTTACATTTAAGGAGGCTATAAATGGATATTATCTCGATACTATCAGCATTGTCCGAATGGGCTGTCTTCGCATTGATTGCTGGTGCGGCCGGATTTACGGTAATCCTGTTGGGCTACCTTTTTTACAGGAAAAAGCTGGATGGAAAATACAAGATCTCTAAGAGAAAATTTGCTGTACTCTTTCTTCTTCTGGGATGGTTTCTCGTAGTTCTCGGACTGACAACGTTAAGCCGCGGTGCAAATTATTCCGATGATTTTAATTTCAATCTTTTCAGCGGATATGTCAATGCCTGGAACAAGTGGTCCTTAAGCGAGCTTCAGCTGATTCTGTTTAATATGATCATGTTTCTGCCCATGGGGTTTCTGCTTCCCCTACTTTCCAAGAGAGCAGAACGATTCAATGTGATGTTTTGCGTATCGCTTGCAGTGACCTTTGGAATTGAAATCCTGCAATTTGTTACCTCAACCGGTATCTTTGAACTTGACGACCTGTTTCATAACGTGCTGGGCAGTATTATGGGATATGCACTGATTATGGGGGTGCTCCATTGCCTTCGTGGAAAAAAGCTGATCTGGAGGCAGATCGGAAAAGCTTTAGCGATCCCGCTTTGTATCGGCTTGGTATTAACCGGTGTGTTTGCAGCATATCAGGTTAAGGAATTGGGCAATATACCGATCCTTCCAGCTGTAAAACAGGATATGAAGGATATCATTGTTACAGCAGATATCATTCTTTCCGATCATACGCAAACGGTATCTCTCTACAGGAACAGCTCCGTGAATGCGCTGGAACGCGGGAAAGAGGCTGCAAAGATAATCAGTTCTCAATTTGATCTTACCTTCAGCGGACCGGTACGGATCGAAGGGACAAACCGGATCTTTACACTGAAGGACCAATCCGGCAATCTGTATTATTTCAATTATTTTATGCAGGACGGAACATGGAACATGTACTCGGAAACGCAAGCTGAAGTCCTATCGCCTGTGCTGATCCTTTCTCAGAAAGAAAAGCTGGAGCAATGGATGCTGGAGAAAGAATTTCTGCTGAAAAACGCAGATTTCAAGGTGCAGAGTGAGACGATCCTGCGCTGGGATATGGAACAGCCTGACAATATCGTTACCCGCACAAGCAGCTTTCATGAGGGAGTTGTCATGCTCACACTTACAGATGATCTTGTTCCATTTGATTTTATGAATACGATTGTGGAAAAAGAATATCTCCGGAAAGTGAAGATCATATCGCCCACTCAGGCATTTGAACGCGTACTGGAGGGAGAATTTGAAATATATTCCCCTTTAAATAAAGGAGATAAATTATTCATCTCATCGTGCGAAATTTCTTATATCTATGATACAAAGGGATATTATCAGCCGGCTTATCGTTTCAGTGGTTATATCAATGATCGGGATCATCCCTGGAGTTGTTTCATTCCGGCTATCTCAGGGGCAAATTGATACTGTCCTACTGTTTAATAACAGGAACCACTATTCCCCGAACAGTCACAATCCGGTTCTGTTCCTCTCAGGATTCCGTTGATCACTGCCGTTGCACAGCCTACCCCGGCTTGAACCTCTATGGCTGAAGCTGGACAATTTTTTACACACGCACCGCATTCCATGCAGGAATTTCGATCGACGATTTCGGCTTTTCGCATATCGATTGAAAATACCGAGTGGGGACATACCGTGACGCACATGCCGCACCCAATACATTTTTCCGCCTCCAGCTTCAGGGTAGCAACATTTTTTAAATATTTATGTTTCATATAAAATCCCCTCCCCCTACAATATTGATATAAGGTTACCGGTCAGCAGCAGAACAATTCCCAATCCGATTGAAGCAGCAATCAAAGGGATTGACCGCTTCATTTCTTTCACAACACCGGATAGTGAAGTATAGGTTGAACAACCTGTAAACTGCAATGCATAGTATGCTGAAACAGATGGTAAGATCAATAAATAAGCGATACCGGTAAGAATCCCAATCCCATTATCCATACCTTGAAAATACCCATTAATAAAGATGGTACTGATCGCCCAAAGTAAGCCTAATATCCAGCCTTTTAATGAAAAGGCCCTCCCTGGAATCCAAGGAAGCAGCATTGGCACCATTGCACAGCCGACAAATACCGCTCCAAGATAAGAGTACAAATCTGTGCCTGTAAAGCCGGAAAGACCAACCTGGTTTAACAGGAACATTACACCAAACAGAATAAGAGAAGGCTTTATCGCCCCTACGAGTTCTATCGGGATTAAAACAGAACGATCAACGAATCCAAATTTCACACTTCGCATTTCCTTGTCTGCTTTCAAACTGTTTTTCAGAAATTCAGGAACATCTTTCGCTCTAACCGGTCCGTATACTACTTTAAAACCTGATCTCTTCTGAACTTCTTGGGCGGATACTCCAACAGCGCCTAATTGCGGAAGGATTACTGTAGTGTGCCCTACAATTCCTGAAAGACCGGTATTTTCTATCCTGTTAATTAACTCCTCTGTCCCGAAGGTACCTTTACCGGCTGCGCACCATACATTGATGCCTTTTGTATCAAGAACGAGGATCCATGCAGAGATTCCAGATAATTCTTTTCTCAGTGCATCAAAGGTCATCTTATAGTTTGCAGTTACCAAAACAGTTGAATATGTATCCGGCTGACCAACATAGTATAGTCCGGGATCAACCTTATAATTCATTCTGTTGATTCCCCATCTAGCCTTCCATGTGCCCAAAATATCATGAAATGATAGCTTTGCAGTCGTCTTTACAGCACTGATTGAATTTCCGCAACTACAAGATTTACTTGTTCCCGAACAACAACGTTCCATATTTCTATTGCTCCTGTTCTTCTTGTTGTTTTTTTATATTTCTCTGCCGATCCAGATATCCCTGTAAAATTAAGACGGCGGCCTGTTTATCGATGACGTCTTTTCTTTTTTTTCGGCTGACATCGGCTTCAATCAGAACCTTTTCGGCAATTAAAGTTGTAAAGCGCTCATCCTGATATACGATGGGGATGTCACTCATACCGGAACTCTTCATCTTATTCTCCAACATCCTTTTAAATTCATATACTTTTTCTGTTTGAATACTATCGGTACCGTTCAGATTTTTCGGCAGGCCGACCACAACAGTATCGCAGTTATATTCCCGAATCAGATCCATAACCTTTCCTGTGTCTTTCCGAATACCGACCCGCTCTATGGTCATGAGTCCTTGTGCGGTAAACATCAGGTCGTCGCTGAGGGCTACGCCGATGGTTTTATCTCCTACATCCAATGCTATCTTTTTCATATTCGATATGATCTACCCTTCCCTTTCCTTTGCGCCAAAAAAAGAAAGCGGACTTGAAAGCCCGCTTTGCTCTTAATTATTTTTTTAGAAATGCTCTCAGTAACTCTTCGACCAGATCATCTCTTTCGATATGCCTGATAATATTTCTAGCATTATTATGTCCTGTGATATAAGAAGGGTCACCAGACAGAATGTACCCCACCATCTGATCGATCGCATTATAGCCTTTTTCTTCTAAAGCATTATACACAGTTCTAAGGATTTCTTCCGTCGTTTGTTGCTCTCCCTTTTCCGGGCTATTAAATAAGATCGTATTTCTGTCCATTCTGCTCACCTTCTTTCTTTAGGTTATTATAACAAATGCAGGATATCTTAAACAAGATGTTTTGCAATTTTTAATAATGTTGTAACAATTTAAATTAAAGTAGCGGCAAGATCCAGGGCTTCTTTGATTTTGGATGGATCCTTTGCACCTGCCTGTGCCATGTCAGCCTTACCACCGCCGCCGCCGCCGGCTGCCGCTGCAATCTGTTTAATCAGATTACCCGCATGATATCCCTTTTCCAGCAGATCATCGGAGACGGATACCATAAAGGTGACTTTCCCGTTGTTTTCCGTTGCAAATACAATAATCACGCCTTTGCTCACGGCTTTGATCCCATCGGAAAGATTTCTCAGATCATTGATATCGAAATCCGTAAAGGAATTCGTGATCAGTTTGACTCCCTTGATCTCCTTCGCATTGGCGATCATATCATCCAGACCGGAATTCATGGACTGCTTCTTCAGTTCCTCAAGTTCTTTCTTACTGGTCTTTAACTCGTCGCTGATGGCAGTTATTTTGTTCAGTAATCCGGAAACATTCGTTCTCAAGGTCTCTGCTGCCGCATGAATTAGGTCTTCCTCTGCTCTCAGCTTCTTATAAAGTCCTGCTCCTGTGATCGCTTCAATTCTTCTGACACCTGCAGCTACTCCGTTTTCACTGAGGATCCGGAATGCTCCAATTTGTCCCGAATTGGTAATATGGGTTCCTCCGCAGAGCTCTGTACTGTAATCTCCAACGGATACGACACGGACCGTATCTCCGTATTTCTCACCAAACAGAGCGGTCGCACCGGAATTCATAGCTTCCTGAACGGACATGATCTCCGTATTTACCGGAAGAAAGAGATTGATTTTATCATTGACGATGGCTTCAACCTTTTGAAGATCTTCTTTTGAAATCGATTCAAAATGAGTAAAGTCAAATCGTAAGCCTTCCGAGGTCACGTTGGAACCTGCTTGCTCAACATGATTGCCTAAAACGTCTTTCAAAGCCTTGTGCAGGATATGGGTTGTTGTATGATTTCGTGCAGTATTGTTCCTGTCCGATATGGATACCTGCGCAGAAACTTCTTCTCCAAGCTGAATGTTACCATTTAATACGGTCACTTTGTGGGAATAAATGCCTTTGACCTTTGATATAAATATCACATCCAAGGTCCCGCTCGCTCCAAGAATGGTACCGTTATCGCTTGCCTGTCCACCACTTTCCGCATAGAATGGTGTTTTATCGAGTAAAAGGATTCCGGAATCTCCCTTTGTAAGCTGACTGACAGGCCGCTTGTCAAGGAACAATCCTTTTACGACAGCTTTGGAGAGCAATGTATCATATCCGGTAAAATCAGTCGCTGCCTGATCTGTAAACAGAACGGTGTCATCTGACCAGCCTTCCTCTTCCTCTGATTTTCTTGCGGCTCTCGCCTGTTCCTTTTGATGGAGCATGTGCTGGTTAAAGCCGTCAACGTCTGCGGTACAGTTATTCTCCTCAAGAATTTCCTGAGTTAGCTCCAATGGGAAGCCATAGGTGTCATAAAGCTTAAATACCTTATCACCGGATAAGACGGTATTTCCTACTTCATTCAACTCTTTTACATAGTCGTGAATGATGGCTGTTCCCTGGTCGATGGTTGTACTGAACTTATCTTCTTCTACAGTAAGTATTTTATGGATATAGTCTCTTCTCTCTTCCAGTTCCGGATAAGCGGTACCGGACACTTCGATTACTTTCTTGGATAAGTCGGCGAGGAAAGGACCTTGGATCCCAAGAAGCTTTCCATGTCTGGCTGCCCTGCGAAGCAATCGGCGCAGCACGTATCCCCTGCCCTCGTTGCTTGGCAGGATCCCGTCTGCGATCATAAAGGTTACGGAACGGATATGATCCGTGATGATTCGGATGGATATATCCGTTTTTGCAGCACCATTCTGATATGGTACGCCTGACAATTCGACGATCGCGTTGAGTATAAATTGAATCGTATCAACATTAAAGATAGAATCCACATCCTGCATAATGCAAGCCAGTCTTTCCAGACCCATTCCTGTATCGATATTCGGATGCGCAAGGGGTGTGTAATTCCCTGCGTCGTCTCTGTTGAATTGTGTAAAGACATGATTCCAGAACTCCACATATCTGTCACATTCACAGCCGGGTTTGCAGTCCGGATTTTCGCAGCCGTACCTTTCGCCTCTGTCAAAATAGATTTCAGAGCATGGGCCGCATGGGCCTGTCCCGATTTCCCAGAAATTATCATCCTTGCCTAGGCGTACAATTCTGCTCTCCGGCAAGCCAATCTTGTTTTTCCAAATATCGTAGGCTTCCTGATCTTCTTCATATACGGTAGCCCACAGCTTGTCTTCCGGCATTTTTAATACATCCGTGATAAATTCCCAGCCCCAGACAATGGATTCAACTTTAAAATAGTCGCCAAAGGAAAAGCTACCGAGCATTTCAAAAAAAGTGCCGTGTCTGGATGTATACCCGACATTGTCGATATCGCCGGTTCGGATACACTTTTGACAGGTGGTCATTCTTTTGCTTGGAGGCGTCTCCAAACCCGCAAAATATGGCTTTAATGGCGCCATGCCGGAATTGATTATAAGAAGGCTCTTATCCTTTTCAGGAATCAGTGAAAAGCTTTTTCGTGCAAAGTGATCTTTTCCCTGGTAGAACTCTTGAAACATGCTCCGTAATTCATTTAAACCTATTTTCTCCATTTACTATAATCCTCCTGTTTTAGTCCTTTATAACGCCTCAGTAGAAAATTTTCTTACATATGTGCGTTTCAACGTCGCGGAGCATTTCCGCCGCGTTTTATTGAATTTCTATTTTTGTACTGTTTTAATAATACACCGATGTATTATACCACAAAGATTACCACTTTTCTATCAAATTTATTCAAATAAGGCCATTCATTGAAGTTTAAATGGTAGTATTACCATCACTTAGGACCTTAATTATCAATTTAAACTAGATGGCATCTGTGATATGATAGAGTAAAACTGATGCAGATATTTTAGAGCGAGAGAAATCAACTGATATCGAATCAGGATAAAAAAATAAATATGGAGAAAAGCGTATGGAGAAAAAGAGATTAGGAAATACTGGACTTCAAGTAACTCCAGTAGGCTTCGGTGTACTGACTGTTGGAAAAACCCAATTGAACCTTTCGATTGATGAGGGCGCGGAAGTACTGCGATATGCGCTGGAATGCGGGATTAACTTTTTGGATACGGCGGAGTATTATGAGACATACCCTTACATAAAAAAAGCGCTGCAGGGTACAAATTTCGAGCCTGTGATCGCATCTAAGAGCTTGGGTCACTCATATGCTGATATGAAACATGCCATTGAGGAAGCAAGGGCTGCATTAAATCGGGATTTGATCGATATCTTTCTGCTCCACGAGGTCAGAAATGATCCGGATTGGACGAACCGGGCCGGCGCATGGGAATGTCTGCAGGATGCCAAGGCAAAGGGACTTGTGAAAGCCGTAGGCATCTCCACGCATCATGCGGATGCAGCAGCAAGAGCGGCCGAAACAAGGGAAATGGATGTACTGTTTCCGCTGATCAACTTCCGAAGCCTCGGAATCAGAAAAGGCGCAGGATCCGGTACCAAGGAGGAAATGGCCGAGGTAATCAAATCTGCTGCGGCTGCGGGAAAAGGTGTTTTTGCCATGAAGGTCTTTGGCGGAGGCAATTTGACCGGACACTATCTGGAGGCAATTCAATACGTCAGAGAGCTGGAAGGAATCTCCTCCATGATGATCGGATTTGGGTTTCGCCATGAAATTGACCGTATACTGGAGGTCATGAACGGAACTATAGATCCCAATTATGTCCCCGACCTTTCTGCGAAACGAATCCAGATCGATCAGGGCGATTGCGAGGGCTGCGGTGCCTGTATTGAACGGTGCCCCAATCATGCAATTTATATGAACAAGCATGGTCTTGCCGAGGTGGATCATCAGATCTGTCTTACGTGTGGGTATTGCGCACCGATGTGCCCTGTCCGCGCAATTATCATGTACTAAAAAAAGCTGCCGTTTTATCCGGCAGCCGTTCTTTAGACTTCACATTCCTCTTCTTCTTCGTGTTCGAATTCCTTCGTCGGATCATACCCTTTCAGGCCTTCCAATTCCAAACCGTGTTTCTGCGCATAATCCCAGATGGCATTCTTCACAGCCGACTCTGCCAATACGGAACAGTGGACCTTTGGTCCCGGAAGTCCGCCCAGCTCATCAATAAATGTTTGATTGGTGTAGGAAAGCGCCTCGTCTAAGGTTTTCCCAATAATCATATCAGTCGCCACACTTGAAGAAGCGATGGCAGAACCGCAGCCAAAGGTTTTAAATTTAGCATCAGTAATCACATTGTCCTTTACCTTGATCGCGATCTGCATCATATCTCCGCAGACTGGGCTTCCGTGATTTCCTACTGCATCAGGATTTTCCAAATCACCTGCATTATGTGGATGCATAAAATGCTCCATTACTTTATCATTATACATTGCCATACTTATTACCATTAACCTTTCGTTGACTGCTTATAAATCGGCGAGATTGCTCTCAGCTTTTCGACTATTTTAACGATTTCTTCAACTGCGTAATCTATATCTTCTCTGCTTGTATCATCACCGGTTGTAAACCGAATCGAGCTATGGATTTTCTCGTAAGGAAGCTTCAGTGCTTTCAATACATGAGACGGGGTCAGGCTCGCAGACGAACAGGCTGATCCTGTCGATGCAAAAATTCCTTTCGCATCCATTAACAGCAGAAGTGATTCGCCTTCGATATAGTTGAAAATAAAATTGATATTGCCCGGTAGCCTATGTTCCATGCTACCGTTGATTTCGACTTCAGGAATTTTAGAAAGAATCTGTTCGGCAAAATAATCTCTGAGCTCCGAGACATGTTTGATATGGTCTCCCATATTTGCTTCCGCTAATTCGGCAGCTTTTCCTAATCCGATAATGCCAGGCATGTTCTCGGTACCGGCTCTCCGTTTGTTCTCCTGAGCGCCGCCATTCATGAAGCTGGGAATCACAACGCCCTTTTTGATATATAACGCCCCGACACCTTTTGGTCCGTAGATCTTATGTGCTGACATTGACATCATGTCAATTCCCAGTTCCTTTACATGAATCGGTACATTGTACAAAGCCTGAACCGCGTCCGTATGGAACCAGATTCCATGTTTTTTCGCAATTTCGCCGATTTCCTTGATCGGCTGGATTGTCCCGATTTCATTATTGGCGAACATGATGCTGATCAAAATAGTTTTATCTGTAATTGCATTCTCCAGATCTACAAGGGAGATCAGGCCTTTGCTGTCAACATCGAGATAAGTAACTTCAAATCCCTCTTTCTCCAGGAACTCGCAGGAATGAAGCAATGCATGGTGTTCAATTTTCGAAGTGATGATGTGATTTCCTTTTGCTTTTTTTGCACGGGCTGTTCCGATGACGGCCCAGTTATCAGCTTCCGTTCCACAGGATGTAAAATATATCTCACGTTCCTCGGCGCCAATCAACTTAGCGACCCTTGCCCTTGCTTGATTGAGATCTGATTTTGCATTAAGTCCTATACCATATAAGCTGGATGGATTGCCAAACTTCTCTGAGAAATATGGCAGCATCTCTTCCATAACTTCTTTTTTTACAGGAGTGGTTGCTGAATAGTCTAAGTAAACCTGACGCATAATAATGCTCTCCTTTCAGCTTGTGTACTACGTTTACTTCTCTATTATACCAATTATTTCTGAAAGATAAACAGTTATTTTTGCTTTGTTAAGAAAAATTCCTAGTAATTCCGTGGGAAAGCTGTATTATACTCTGTTTCATTCCTTTTGGGTTTTTCTTCTATTCTTGTTTTGGGTTGAACTCAGACAGCTTATAACCGCTGTTTGTGGAATTCAGGATTACGAGATATTGATTGTCGCAAGCGTAATTAGACTCTAAACCACTCATATGCCAGCGGATTTTCATATTCAAGGTAACGTAATGGAAGGACTTGCTTTCCTGATTTATATCAATAAAATCCATCGATTGAACCATATCCAGCTCTGTGGGATCAGCATCCCTTAAATTTCCGATATCTTCCGATAGCAAAGGATAGGTTTCTATCCGACTAAGATACTTCTCAGCCTGATCTATTTCAATTCTACCGTAATATGCTTGCTGAAGGATCTTCGTACGTTCCTTCAACAGATTTTCGGCAATCTGACTGCATGACTGAGTACTGAATCCGGAAAAAAAACCTGCAATAATGATGATTATTGCAGGAAGGATAAATATTTTATAGTACTTCTTCAAGTTTGTCCACCTCGCTCTCATCCTTAGTATATAAAAAAAGCAGCGTGAAAATTGTTTAATCACGCTGCTTTCCGAGTATTTTTTAATTTTTTTCCTTGTCTTTTTCGACACAGTCTTCATCAACAAATCGAATCGACTCTAAATGCCCTTTAAAATGCTCCCTGAATCTTCCGAGATATTCTTTTCTAAGAACGGCCTGTTCTTCTTTCTCTTCAGGAGTGAGGCATTCAACCTTTGATTTTCTTGCAAGTTCATTAATTCTATCAATTTTTTCCTTTGTCAGCATATTATTTCCTATCCATTATGTTACTATATTCTATCCACGTGTTTTGCAATATCCTATTTAAAAATTCATAAAATTACGGTTTTCAGCTTACTTTTCGTTCCAATCTCAGTTTATCGGCAATGATTGCAATGAACTCACTGTTTGTGGGCTTACCCTTATCATTATGTACCGTATACCCGAATAAGCTGTTCAATGTTTCAACCTTCCCCCGGTTCCAGGCAACTTCGATTGCATGACGGATGGCTCTTTCCACTCTGCTCGGTGTGGTATTATTCTTTTTTGCTATGGCGGGATAGAGCTCCTTTGTTACTGCACTGAGCAAATCCATATCTTCAACCACCATGGTAATGGCATGTCTTAAATACTGGTACCCTTTGATGTGAGCAGGCACTCCAACCTCATGGATGATATTTGTAATATCAATTTCGAGATCATTTTTCTTTGATTCATCTGTGTTGATGATCGATCTCGAAATATGACTCTTGTTGGACTGGCTGATCATCTGATCATGTCCGGAAATCTGATAGATTCTTTTGGCAAGAATATTTAAATCGAATGGTTTTACGACATAATATTCTGCTCCGAGATTAATTGCCTTCTGTGTGATCGATTCCTGCCCAACTGCAGACAACATAATAATCTTAGGTGAGTTATCCAACTCCATGCCATTGACCTTCTCCAAGACTCCAAGGCCGTCCAGATATGGCATAATCATGTCCAAAATTAATACATCCGGTTTCTCTTTAAATACTGCTTCTACTGTCTGCATTCCATCGTGGACAGTAAAGACAATATCAATATTTTGTTGAGTCTCGAAAAAATCTGTGAGGATTTCACAGAAGTCCTTGTTGTCGTCAGCGATTCCAACTCTGATTTTGTTCGTCATTGACATATCCCCCTTTAGCTTTACGCAAGTTTTTTCCATATTCTTTACAGTCGTACATAATTCCCTATAATCATATAGTAAAGAAATTCTTTTTCTTTTTCAATAGGCTGAAATTAGAAAGTTACGCTAATTACTAATGGTATCCGACTTTATTCGACATTTGAATCATATAGCATCCACTCAATGAAGATACCATATCCCTTTTGCGGATCATTTACAAAAACATGCGTTACTGCTCCAACAATCTTGTTGTTCTGAATAATTGGACTTCCGCTCATGCCTTGAATGATGCCTCCGCTCTTCGCAAGTAGCCTTTCATCGGTAACCTTGATGATCATGCTTTTTGTGCTTGCTTTCGCCTGATGGTTGATTTTTTCAATCGTGATGCTGTACTTTTCAATCTTATCGCCATCTAATGTCGTTAAGATATATGCAGGCCCTCTTTTAATTTCATTCTGATAGCCGATTTGAAGAGGCTTCAGATAAATTGGGTTAACAATCTTGTCGTAGGTTTCACCGAAAATGCCATATTCCGTATTCAATGTTAGCTTACCGAGAGGCTGGTCGGCTTCATAGAATATGCCTTTGATCTCTCCCGGGCTACCCGCCTTTCCAAGCTTTACAGACTCTACCTTGGAATTCAGCAATTCACCTTGCGCTACAGAAAGAATGGTCCCGGTCTCAGGATCTGTGATTGCATGACCAAGAGCACCGAAGGTGTTGTTGGAAGGGTCATAGAATGTCAATGTGCCGATACCCGCGGTTTTATCCTTAACCCATACACCAATTTTGTAAAGATCATCTTCCACCGATACAACCGGTGTTAGTTTCATATTAATAATATCATCTTTTCTTTTTACTTTCAATCTGACATCTGTTTTTATCTGATTGATAATTTCCTTAACTTCTCTTGCGTTATTCACCTTGGTTCCATTGATTGCAAGGATATTGTCTCCGATTTGCAAGCCGGCATCTAATCCCGGGTTAATATATTTTCCATCCGGTGTTTCGATTTCTTCCAGACCAACAACCAATACTCCCTTTACATTCATCCTGACACCTACAGAATGACCACCCGGTATGAGTACTCTTTCCGGAAGTACACTAATCGTGACTTCTTTCAGCGGCAGTTTTATTGTTTTTGTTTCATTTGCAAAAATCTTGATATCGCTTGGAATATAAGTCAAAAAACTGCCTAAAACCATGAACGACGCTACAATAAAAGTAAGGATCAGATAAGATCCTCTTTTCAAGACTTCTTTATACATTCTCATCCTCCGTTAGCTTTCAAAATCCTGTAAAAGTTCATCCAACTCTTCCGGTGTATGCTTGATCACACCTTTCTGGAAGAGAGCCTGATCCGTAGTGCTTAAAAGTGAGAATGCAATGTCTGTTTCTCTTATTAAAGATTCTGTACCGTCATCATCATAAAAATAGATTTTAATAATCCCGTCGATTTCCTTAACGAGATAATACCCTGTATTTTCCGGTTCAACGGGGACGAATACAGGACCCGAATTTTCAACCCCTCCTTGGGCAGCCGTATTTCCACTCCCTATGATGTTGTCCATAATATTATCGCTGCCGCTGCCTCCTTGGTTCAAAGCCCCATTCGTCGAATCGGAATAATTCGAATCTGTATTGACATCATCTCGATTATCCTGATCATTAGGAGCCTGATTCAACCATAGTCCGAACGCGAACAATGCGAAAAGGACAACATAGAACAGTTTTCCTTTAAAAAAGCTTTTTCTTTGACTAAACATTGCCATCACCTCAAATTTTAGTGTTGACAATTTCAGTGATTTTTAAACGGTTATTTTACTCTTGAATTTTTCAAAGGTTTTATCACCGATCCCGTTGACGTTCTTGATATCCTCAATGCTCCTGAATTTTCCGTTTTGATTTCGATAATTGATGATTTTATCAGCGGTGGCGGGCCCGACACCAGAAAGCTGCTGCAAGGTCTCCGAATCAGCGGTATTGATATTAATTAACTTGGAACGGCCTGAGTCTTCATGATAAGAAAAATCAGGGATTGATGATCCTTCCCGGCGCTCCAGAACTTCTTGCGTCGTTGGAATATACACCTTCTGCCCATCAATCAAAATCTCCGCTTGATTGGTACTGCTCATATCAGCTTC
>Ga0366778_1030_pt1 | contig 22929 bp, 24 predicted proteins | sample BONcelHN113001E9_FD_207058 | JGI IMG/M metagenome (GOLD analysis project Ga0366778, IMG submission 207058) | Enriched cells from coal bed in the Powder River Basin, Montana, United States - BONCAT cells N11 rep2 HSBNCT.N11.300.1.E9 ...
GACGTACCGTGACATTTTTGGTGCGGTTTATCAGCATCTCTTCATGATGCGGCCATTGAAAATTAAGTGCGAAAATAGGACATCCCCTCCTTAAATAAAAATTGATTTATCTAGATTATAAACGACAATCCGGCAGGAGCGATAGTGCACGGCTAAAAAATAATAAAACTTTAGGCGCTGCCTTAGTTAGCGCCTAAAGTTTTTAAAGCTATTATTATACTCCAATCAGACGGTAGGGGTAAGCTCTCTTGGTCCACTCATGCCCGGGGTGTTCAGCAGTAAGTCTATCATAAGCAGCGCGCAGATACTTGGGCTCATGGGTATGCTTGTACATAACCACCCCATAAAAGAAAATGGCTTCCGGTATTTGATCGCTTGCAGGGTATTCAGCAATTAGCTTATTATAGACAACCAAGGCTTGTTCATTTTCTTCACGGTTAAAATATGCTCTGGCAATGCCTAGCAATAATATAGGAGCTATTTCAGCCGGGCCCAGGTAACCTACAGTCCGGCTATGTTCCTTGCCCTCGCTATCTAAAACTGCAAGAGTCGGTGTCCACTGAACGTTAAATTGGTCAGCCAACGCGTCAGCAGATGAAACACGCAACGGAATAGTTTGTCCAACTATAAAATCAATCACTTTTTCTTCGGGATACGTAACCGCATCCATCTGTTTACAGCCAATTCAGCCAGGGTTAAAGAAGTCTAGCAAAACGGGTTTCTTCTCAGCTTTGGCGCGCTGAAGGGCAGTTTCAAGCTTTGTTTCCCATTGAATAGCCTTCATAAGTAGTCCCCCTTGTTTACTTAGATTACTATTATCTTCTTCGAGCTATTAGATATTCCTTTTTCCCAAAAACAAACCCGGCACGGTTTTCCGCGCCGGGTTTGGCTTAACCTTTAGGCTTAGCTGGCAGTGTCGGGAAATGCGGATAGTGTGGGAGGTGCGGTACCTGCGGGTATAACATAATTTCCCGGCAGCTCATAACCTTAACGCACACCTTAAGCACAATCGACAAATCAAATTCACGGCAGCATTTTCTCGGTTTCTTCTTTGGCGGGCAATCGCAATCATCATGGTAATGATGATCGTGATCACAGTCATCGTCATAATGATGTTTCTTTTTACCATAATCGCAATCGTCATCATAGTGATGATGCTTTTTACCGCAGCCGCAATCGTCATCATGGTGATGTTTCTTTTTACCACAGTCGCAATCGTCATCATGATAATGCTTTTTATCAGAATCGCAGTCGTCATTGTAATGATATTTCTTTTTGCCGCCGCCGTCATGGTGGTGGCATTCCTGATCACAGTCACAGTCACAATCGTCATGATATTTGTGTTTTTTATGGGGTTTATGCCCATAGTCATCATCGTCGCAGTCATCCTCATGATGATGGTGGCTGTCATTGCAGTCATCGTGCTGATATTTAGGTTTCTTATAATAGCGCTCCCATTGTTTGTGCCAATAGGGCCGGCAATGATGGTCGCACTCATAATCGATAAACTCGATGAATACGCTGGCATCAGCATCCATGCCGCAACGGGCGTTGCAAACAGGGACCTCGGCGGTAAAACGAATCCGCCTGGCCTCCACCGCGTGGACAGGCTGACTGGGAAGGCATGCCACATACACGGTCTTAGCTTCAAAGAAGCCACGTACAATGACCTTGCCTGTGAGAACTTCCACATGGGTTATGTGCGGCCGCCTTACAAAAACGTCAATAATCTGTTCGATAGCCGGTTTCCTTTTTGGCACTCTAATGTGTATATCCAGTGATTTTTGTTCTTCACCTATGCCAATAATCTGATTTACCAGCATGGGGCTGGGACCAGATACCCCAAGAACGCATTTGTGATTGACTGTTCTTTCTTGCTCTTCCATATGTACCCCCCTCCTAAATCTTACTTATATATATGCGGGAGGTAGGCCCATACGTGAATCCCATTCTGCCTTTCCAGGATTTTTTGTTCTTTTAGCGAAGATTATCATGACTAAGCGTGAAAGAAGGCTGCCATTATGAAATTGCTTGAAACAAATTTCAAAATCGAAGAGTCCACGATTAGACAAATACATAAGGCCATGAAAAAAGGGCATATAACCTGCCGTCAATTAGTCGCTGACTACCTTAAACGAATAGAGGCATTCGATAAGCACGGTCCTGCCTTAAACTCGATTATTACGATCAATCCGGCTGCGATTAACCAAGCAGATGAGTTAGACCGCCGCTTTGAGAGTGAGGGCCTAACCGGCCCGCTCCACGGCATCCCAATTTTGCTTAAAGACAATATAGAGACAACAGATATGGCTACAACAGGTGGATCGGCCAGCCTTGCCGGCTTTACGCCTGGCAACGACGCCTTTATTACGCGAAAACTTAGAGAAGCTGGCGCCATTATCCTGGCAAAAGCTAATCTTCACGAGTTTGCCATTTGGGGTGAAACCATCAGCTCCATAGCCGGTCAAACACTGAACCCGTATGACCTTTCCCGTACACCGGGCGGTTCCAGCGGCGGTACCGGCTGTGGAATTGCAGCAAACTTAGCTGCTGTTGGCATTGGCACCGATACTGTGAATTCGGTTCGTTCTCCGGCGTCAGCCAACTGCCTGGTTGGCCTGCGGCCTACACTGGGTCTTGTCAGCCGGAGCGGGATTATTCCCTACTCGCTGACTCAAGACACTGCAGGCCCAATTACCCGCACGGTTAGTGACGCGGCTATTCTACTGGGTGTAATCGCCGGCTACGATCCTGCCGACGAAAAAACGGCCTGGTCTATCGGCCACGTCCCCAATTCCTATACAAAATCGTTAGAGAAAAAAGGCCTCAAAAACAAACGTATCGGCATTATGCAGAGCTACTGGGGAACAGGGGAAGTTCATCAGGAAGTTAATGCGGTTATGAAGGATAGCCTTGCTGTCCTTCAAGATCGAGGAGCTGCTCTAATCGAACTTGACGCTTGCTTTGATATAGGTGTCATTATTAATGAAGTAAGCGTACATCTTTACGAACTGGAGCGGGATTTAGATGGATACCTGCATTCACTCGGCGATCGTGCCCCTATTCATTCGCTGAAAGAGATCCTAGCCTCCGGCAAGTACCATCCTGGAATTGAGGATAATCTAAAAAAAGCGGTGACCCTGAGCACCACGAGAGTAACCTACAAAGACCGTCTTCTTAAGCAAGCCGGGCTTCGGGATAGGCTAATGAAACTAATGGCTGACTATAATCTGGATGCCATTGTGTACCCGCATCAAAAACGCCTGGTTGCCAAAGTCGGTGCATCCCAGGACGAACGTAACGGCGCACTGGCGGCCGTGACCGGCTTCCCCGCAATCACACTGCCAGCCGGCTTCTCAAAGCCGGCAGCGGAGTCTCCTGCCGGTGTACCGATAGGCATTGAATTCCTGAGCCGCCCATGGTCAGAACCTACGCTGCTGGCCATTGCGTATGCTTTTGAGCAAGCCGCAGGGATACGTAAAGCCCCTTATAGCACGCCGCCCCTGGCGGATTAAAAAAAGAGCAGACCATTTTCTTAATGGCTGCTCTTTCTTTATTGCTAATTTTCCAGTTTAGATGTTATTGGATGATCGGTGCAACATAGGGCAGTGTTTTGGCAAGAAGCCAAAGCATAATGAGCACAACTGGTGTATGGAAGAACAATTGCAGGATGGAATAACCTGCCAGATCACGGGCTTTAACCCCTGTCAGGCCCATGAGCGGCAGCATCCAGAACGGATTAATAAAATTAGGCAGCGCTTCGGCCGCGTTATAGACTTGAACCATCCATGACAAATTGACTTTAAGCTGATTGGCAGCTTCCAATACATACGGAGCCTCGACAATCCATTTGCCGCCGCCGGAAGGCAGAAACAGGCCGAGAATGGCTGAGTAGACACCAACAATGACCGGCAGTGTTTCAGCATTGGATATGGAAACAAAGAATTTGGCTAATAAATCATTCAGACCGGAACCCATCATTACGCCAAAAATGCCGGCATACAGCGGGAACTGAATAAGCACCCCACCTGTCATGGGAACGGATTTTGCGCAGGCCTTGAGAAATGCGCGAGGTTTCCAGTGGAGCAGCATACCGGCTGAGAGAAACATAAAGTTATAAATATTCAGGTCTAAGGCAGCTAAACCGCCTTTCGTCTGGAACACATCGGCAAGATATAAGACACCTAAAATTCCTAAAACAATCGTTAATATCGGGCTGAACTCAAGCCACTCACCCGGTGTCTGCGGTTTACCGAGATCTTCTTTCGAGTCCTTATATTCAATGCCTGCCATTTCGGCAGTCTTCGCACGTTCCGCAGTCGGCGTGGATACATAGCAGATCCAGCAGGATAGTACCACCAGAACTACGATCATTACGAGGTTCTGCCAGGTAAACAAGGTCATTTCCAGTGGGATGGTTCCGCTGATTTTATAAAGCGCGGGAGGTATGGATCCCTTAGTAGCCATCAATAGCGCTGCCGAAGATGACAGGCCTAACGCCCAAACGCTGCCCAGTCCTAAATAACCGGCCGCGCCCATTGCCCGATAGTCAATACCCTCCACACGTTTACTTATTTAACGAATGAGCATTCCGGCAAATATCATGCTGAAACCCCAGCTTAACAGTGATGCTATCATAGCGACAAAACCCACATACGCAACAGCCGTTTTTGGTGTTTTCGGATATTGTGCCAGCCAAACAACTAACTTTTGCACAGGGGGAGATACGGCTACAACATAGCCGCCAATGACAACAAAGGCCATTTGCATAGTAAAAGGTATCAAGTTCCAGAAGGATTTGCCATAATCAACGGCCACTTGGTTAGGAGTGCGTCCCATAGCCAGCGCAGCCAAACAGGTGATAGCAACAGCAATGGCAGCAAATACATAGGCGTCGGGAAACCACTTCTCGCTCCAGTCTGCCAGCCCGGCACCCCATCGGGCCATTAAGCTGGGCTGTTCCTCGGTCATAGGTTTCTTTTCAAATACGGGTTGACTCATTTTGTTAACTCCTTTCGTTGTTTAGAATCCCTTCATTGTGGATAATGTTTCACTTATACGCAGCGCAGCCTCGGTCTTGGAGCATACTTCCTCTGCGGTTACACCAGGCGCTACTTCTTCTAAAACTAGCCCCTCGGGTGTCACCTTAATGACCGCCATATCAGTAACAATAAGAGAAACCACACCCTTGCCGGTAAGCGGCAGGTCGCATTTCCTGAGAATTTTAGGCGCACCGTCTTTGGCGGTATGCTCCATAGCAACGATAACCTTGCGCGCTCCGGCTACTAAGTCCATAGCGCCGCCCATTCCCGGCACCATTTTTCCCGGAACCATCCAGTTGGCCAGATTACCCGCTTCATCCACCTGGAGTCCTCCTAATACGGTAACGTCAAGGTGTCCGCCCCGCACTAGTGAAAAAGACATCAGACTGTCAAATATGGCGCCGCCAGGTATAATGCCGGCCGGTTTTCCTCCGGCATTAACCAAATCAGGGTCAGCGGGCCCGTTTAATGGAGCAAGCCCCATAAACCCATTTTCTGAGTGAAGAATGACGGATATTCCCTCCGGTAAGTAGTTGGTCACCAAAGTAGGCAGACCGATGCCAAGGTTAACGATATCGCCGTCTTCAAGTTCAAGGGCAACTCTTTTGGCTATCAGTTCTTTACTGTCTATTGGCATACGGAATTGCCTCCTTCCCCGGTTACAATATAGTCGACTACAATGCCGGGAACCATAACTTCGTCTGGATCGATCTCTCCCACTTCAACAAGCTGGCCGACCTCCGCTATGACTGTATCGGCAGCCAATGCCATCACAGGATTAAAGTTACGGGCAGCCCGCCTGAATACCAGGTTGCCTGCTTTATCGGCTTTATGCGCATAAATCAGGGCCACGTCAGCCCGCAGCGGCAATTCCAATAAATACTCTTGCTCCCCAACAGTGATCTTCTGTTTACCCTGTTCCACCACCGTACCCACGCCGGTTGGCGTCAGAATCCCGCCCAGGCCGCTGCCCCCTGCCCGTATGCGCTCCGCCAGCGTTCCCTGGGGCGTCAGTTCCACGTCGATCTCCGCCGCCATCATCTGCCTTCCTGTTTCCGGGTTAGTTCCGATATGAGAAACAATTGCTTTTTTGACTTGCCGGTTGACTACAAGCTTTCCCACTCCCCGTTCAGGCGTAGCCGTATCATTTGCGACAAGTGTAAGGTCTTTTGCCCCTGTTTCTACCAATGCATCAACCAGTGCTAGCGGTGTACCAACTGCCAGAAAGCCTCCGACCATAACGGTCATGCCATCTTGAATGCGGGCAACCGCTTCCTCAATTGTACTGACTTTGTTCAGCATAGAATTCCTCCTTATCACACAACTGCCTATTTCTTCTGCAACTTGCATGCCAACAAAGATAAAACCACAGGATACAAAATCCTGTGGTTTTATCAGTCCGTTGATAAAGCTCCATCTGCGTTGCACCCGCAAGGAGTAGTCCGCATTTCTAGAGCGCTAAAGCGCTAAGAACTGCGCACTTGGGCCTCCGGGAGCTCGCTTGCCGTACCTCCGAAAAGACAGGCTGCAACTAAAAGAGGGGTGAAAATTTGTGCACACCTGCGCAGATTACTGCGCACTTATTCACCCTCGGGTTCACCGCCCAGTCCATACTCTTCAATTTTATATAACAATCCCCGCCGGCTGATATCCAGGTCACGGGCGGTTTTCATTCGATTGCCCCGATTGCAGGCGAGAACATGCCGGATAATGTTTTTTTCCGTTTCTTTAATCAGATCACGCAGCGTTTTCCCCTTCCAGCCGGAATGCTCTTCAGCATGAGCTGCCGCGGCGCGCTGTGGCAGCAATTGCGGCGGCAAATCCTCCGGAAAAAGCATTCTGCCTGTGCTCATAATAACAGCCCGTTCTACGACGTTGGAGAGTTCCCTGACATTGCCCGGCCAATTATAGTGCTGAAGAATAGAAAGCGTTTCCGGATCAAAATCATCGACCTCACGTCCTGTCTCCCTGGCAAATTTTTGCAAAAACAATCGCCCCAGCAAGGGGATATCTTCCTTGCGTTCCCGCAGAGCCGGAACCTCGATTGTGACAACCGCCAGCCGGTAATACAAATCTTCCCTGAACTCACCTTTGGCGACAAGCTCGGGTAGTGACCGGTGTGTGGCAACAATCACGCGGATATCCGTCCTGACGGTCTGTGTGCCTCCCACCCGCTCAAACTCCCGCTCCTGCAGCACCCTGAGCAGCTTAACCTGAACCGATTGCGGCATCTCACCAATTTCATCAAGAAAGAGTGTGCCTTTATCGGCCAGTTCAAAGCGTCCGATACGCCGGCCGGCAGCACTGGTGAAAGCGCCTTTTTCATGGCCAAAAAGCTCACTTTCGAGCAGTGTTTCCGGCAGTGCGCTGCAGTTAACCTTAACGAACGGCCCCCGTGCCCGGGAACTGCTATAATGTATCATATTAACCAAAAGTTCTTTGCCTGTCCCGCTTTCGCCGGTAATAAGCACGGTAGCTTGCGTAGGAGCTACCCGGGACACAGTATCATAAATATGACGCATTTTCGGTGAATTGGTGAGCGCTCCGTCGGACCGGTAATGCGAGGATATTTCTTTTCTAAGCAGGTTTGCTTCGGCAGTCAAACGTTTTGATTCTACCGCCCGTTTAATCAGAATTTTAACTTCCTCAATATTAAAGGGCTTAATAATGTAATCATACGCCCCTGCCTTCATAGCTTCCACAGCCGCGTCAACGGTGGCAAAAGCAGTCATCAGAATGACGGTGGAAGCTAGCTGCGCTTGTTTCATAGCCCGGAAGGCTGCCATGCCATCCAGTTTCGGCATACGAATATCCATGATGACTACGTCAGGCAGTTCTTTAGCCGCCAATTCCAGGCAAGCAGCGCCGTCTGCCGCCTCAATCACCTCATAGCCTTCTTTGCTTAGGATTAAAACCAGCATAGCTCTTACACTTTCTTCGTCGTCTACAACAAGAATCTTACCGTTATGCATCTGCTTCACCTCCTTTTCTCAGCCGGGGAATGATCAGGCGTACCATAACCCCTCCGCCAGGGCTGTCTTCTAAATAAACCCGGCCTCCCTGAGCTTCTACAATCCGGTGCACGACCGAAAGCCCTAAGCCGGTTCCATTATCTTTAGTTGTAAAAAACGGATCAAACACTTTTTCTTTTAGATGTTCAGGAATGCCTGACCCAGTGTCGGCAAATACGAGTTCGACCTCACTTTGATCTTCCAGGTAACGTCCGGTAACTTGAATATTACCGCCCTGCTCCATAGCCTGTATCGAATTCAGCAGCAGATTTAAAAATACCTGTTTGAACTGCTCTTCATCCAGCTCCACCAATGGCAGCTGGGCATCAATGTCAGCCTCAAAACGAATCCCCTGGCTTTCAGCCTTATTGCGCAGCAGCATCATTGTATCCTGAACAACCTTGCCTAAGTTGGTAGGCGCTGCCACAGCCTGGCACGGCCTGGCAAAATAGAGAAGGGCCTCAATAATACGGTTCATACGATCTACTTCTCTAAGCAGCATGGGGAGGTACATCTGGCGCTCTTCTTCGGTACCCGCAGACTGGAAGTATTGCAGGAAGCCTTTAATACCTGTCAGCGGATTTCTGATTTCATGGGCGACACCAGCAGCCAATTCACCCAAAGATGCCAGCCGTTCGGCGCGATTCACCTGTTCCTCAAGACGCCTGCGGTCAGTAAGATCTTTAAATACCACCACTGCTCCAATAATCTCGCCATGCAAATTTTTGAGCAGTGAACTGGATGTGCTGATCCAGAGAATACCGTTAGGAACCGGATAGCTGATTTCTCTGGCGATATGCGGCTCGCCCGTATTCAAGGTATCGAGCAGCAGACTGTGAAAGTACGGATCTGCCGAGGAAATATCCGTATAAGGTTTACCGACGATTTCTCTGGCAGTAAAACCGGTTATTCGCTCGGCAGCCAGATTAAAGGCGGTAATCTTTCCTTTGGTGTCAACAGCAATGACACCGTCGGCAATGCTATCCATGATGTTTTCACTTAGAGAGCGGGCATCTAAGAGCGCCTCCGCCATATCATTAATGGTAGCAGCTACTTCGCCCATCTCGCCTGTGAGACCGGTGATTCTACGCCGCAAATTAAATTTAAGTTCACGCACACCCTGGATGACCGCCTGTACATCACGAACCACACTTTCCGACAAACTTAAAATTAGCGCAAGGCTTAACACCGCGCCGATTGCAATAGAAAAAGAAATACCTCTGTCCATCGTTGCCAGCTGCGCCTGCACATCATTAGTCAGTTCATTGGCAAAAACATAGCCGATGACCTTACTGTCACGCTGTAGCGGCCGCATGGCATTCATAATATTGCCACGGACCAGGGTGCCAAATTCAACGCGAAATTCATTTACGGCCATTACCTGACGAGCAGGATGGGTATCCTGGATTGCCCAGCCTACCGTATGCCCAAACTGGGCTGAAGGGCCATAGGTCAAAATAACGTCAAGCTCTTTGGCATAATATCCAGCACCCAAACCTGCCGAAGAGGAAGCGATCTCATCCGTAACTGCCGCCAATTCCTGATTTAAGACCTGTATCTTTTCCTCGTTAGGCGCCTCTAGAGCGCCGCGGCGGCGCAGGATATCCTCATACCCCCCGGACCCCAGCCGTGAGTCCAGCATTACCGTAATAGCCGCCAGTTTGCTTCTCTTCTCATCCAGCAGCGATTGCTCAGCACTGTGCCGCATTGCGAAACCGGCAACCAGGATGGGTATATTGACAATAATCAGCGAGAGCAATATCATACGCCCCCGTAAACTTTTAAACCAAAACTCCCGCATGACATACCTCCGGTTAAGTAAAAAGTAAGCAACTATAAATCATGCAAAATTCATTCCAAGTAAGTTTCCATAATTACAGTTCGCGGACGGCCGTCATTTTCCTTTCTATTAGAGTGTATGGACAGGGCTTGCTATACGGTATGATGAACACTTGACAGGCGCCAATTGGGATATTTTTACATTTATTTGGTTAAACTACTTACTAAGTAAGTTTACAGGAGCTGAGGCCTTGAACCAAAAAGGATTTACGCTGATCGAACTGGTGATTGTTATTGCTATTCTCAGCACACTTGCCTGTATCGCGATTCCCAGGCTCTCACAGGCGCAGGACAGTGCGGCCGTCTTAAAAACGCGAATGGATTTAATTGCAATTGATGGCGCCGTTGCGGCCTATGCGGTGACTAAAGGAGCAGGCGCGTCAGATATTTCTTTGACGCAGCTTACAGCTTCCGGCCTTCTGCCTGCCGAGCCTAAGCCGCCAGTCAGGCTGGCAGGTTTATCGACCGGCAAGCAATATTGTATTGACGGAAATCTCGGTCGGGCCTACGTACTGCTAACCGCCCCGGAAAAAACTGTTTTATTTTACAGCGACACCGACTTAAGCCGTTAAACAGCAGAAGACCTGCCTATCTCCAGGCAGGTCTTCTGCTGTTATTGTCAAATCCTTAGATCAAAGTCTGCAACTCGTCAGCAAATGTTTTTATATTTGCGGCAGATTTAGACAGCAATTCTTTTTCGGCTTCTGTCATCGGGGCCGTTAATACGCCGCAGGCTCCATCACGTCCAACGATGGTTGGCAGACTTAGGGCTACACCCAGCTCCGGCTGAAACGTGCTTACCGGCAGTATTCGCCGCTGATTTCTCACAATTGCCTCAAGTACAGCGCAGGCTGCTGCCGCCGGCGCGAAGACAGTTCCCCCCTTCAGGGCAATCACTTGCCCTGAAGCTGCTATTACATCCTGGCAGGCTTGTTGCAATTTCGTTTCGCTATAAGTTGGCAGCGCCTGTATCGGAACACCCTTAACATGAATACTGCCTGTAAGCGGAACCATGGTCTCGCCATGCTCACCGACGACATAGGCATCCATATCGCGTGCGTCACAGCCAAAGGCAGCTGCAAGGTAGGAACGATACCGGAACGTATCCAATACCGTTCCCATGCCAATTACCCGGCTCGCAGGCAGTCCGGATACCTGATAGGCCAGTTGTGTCATTACATCCAGCGGATTAGTTACCATAAACAAGATACAGTCAGGGCTTAAAAGAGTAGCCTGCTTAACAAGGCCGGCAATTAAGGCAGCGTTACGTGACAACAGCATAACTCTTGGCTCATCAGCCTTGCGCGGTATCCCCGCACTGATGACAATGATGTCAGAACCGGCTGTCTGCTCTATGAGTCCCGCAGATATAACAGATCTGGGGAAGAAGGCCTGGCATTGAAGAATATCCAAGGCTTCTCCCTTCGCTTTTTCCGCACTGGCATCCACCATAACAATCTCATCGGCAAGTCCCATCGAGCTGGCCGTATAAGCAACAGCGGCTCCAACCTTGCCGCAGCCGATAAACGAAATTTTCATTAAACCTCTCTCCTTTTAGCGTTTTGCTCTGATATATTTAATAATTTCATGCTGCTGGCAGAATTTCTGATACTCACTTTCGCCAAGATAGTTGATCAAAAGGTTCACCATAATATCATGCTTAATATATTCCTTGGCGATAAGTGTAATCGAAGGTGTTTTAGTATAAACACCTTTGGAGGCTTCTGTATCCTCGGTAAATTCGCCAATTACAACCTCAGTGTCATCACAGATAACAGCGCTTAACTTTGCTCCTGCCCTATGTGATACATTAACCGCACAGGCTTCCAGATTGATAGTCTCATGCGCCTGTATATCGCACTTGCCAAAAGTAGCGGCTATGACATGCACACCCCGGCTGATGGCAAACGCCAGGCTTTCATTAAGCAGTGCTGCCTGCTGAGGCCAGACCGAAAGATAAATCTCCCGCGCCGCCCGGTTAATGCTTTCTATAATCTTATCACTGATTGTCCGCTGTCCCCGCAAATTCCAGGTAAGCTCAAATTTATCAACAGGCTTAACTTCGGCTAAGTCATCGATCACTGTCGCTATCAGCTTTTCAGTCTCCGCTTTTATCCGGGAAAAAAGCACGGCTGGTTCCACCGGCAGATATAATACCGGCTCGGTTTGGCTGTCCATCACTGCTCCCCGGTTTTTTAACTTTTGCAGTGTCTCATATATTTTTGACGGCGGGATCTGCGACAATTTGCTTATTTCATAGCCATTAGCCGGATATTTCTGCAGCAGTGCATAGTAGGCCTTAGCTTCGTACGTAGTAAAGCCAAGCGTTTCAAGCCGTTTTAATATGTCTGGAATAGCAATCAGCCCCCTTATATGTTAGATACTACCACAGTAGTGTATTGCAAACAATATTCACCGATACACAGTTAATAAAATTTGACCTCCAGCCATTTAATATTTCCAAATCAGCTTTTATAAAGTATAAGGCCTCATTTCTCGAGCTTGTGAGCTCTTTTTCATGTAACAGATAATGCTTACTCGTTACTTGCTGCGCAAAAAAAACCTGCCTAATTTTAAGCAGGTTTTTTAGCAATATTAATTTTTGACATAGGTTATTACAATACGGCTAAATCTTCATCCCGGATATCGCAGATAAACATATGGCCGGGAGCATGGGTAATCATTAACTCCGGGCGAGTCGTCATCGCAACCGACTGGGGAGTAACGCCGCAAGCCCAAAAAACAGGTGTTTCGCCTGGCTTTATTAGTACCGGATCACCGAAATCCGGGCATGTGATGTCTTTAATTCCAATAACTGCAGGATCTCCAATGTGAACCGGCGCTCCATGTACTGCCGGAAACCGGGAAGTAACTTGCACGGAACGTACGACCTGATGCTGCGGAACCGGCCGCATACTGACAACCATCTTGCCATGGAAGCGGCCTGCCGGCGTACAGTCAATATTGGTAATATACATAGGCACATTGCATTGCTGTTCAATATGCCTTACCGGAACGCCTGCCTTTAATAACGCTCCCTCGAAACTAAAGCTACAGCCTAATAAAAAAGCGACCAGATCATCGCGCCAATAGCTTGCGATATCAGTGACTTCTTCTGCCAATTCTCCATTTTTATAAATGCGGTACTTGGGAATATCAAAGCGAAGGTCTGCGCCCGGCGCTACCAGTTTGGGCTCCGGAGACCCTATATCTGTCACATCCAGTATGGGACATGGTTTGGGGTTCCTCTGGGCAAACAAAAGAAAATCATATGCCAGTTCTTTCGGCACGATAGCCAGGTTGGCTTGAACATACCCTTCTGCTAAACCAGCGGTTGGGCGCACTAAATCACCACGGCGTATTCTCTCCCTTATATACTTCGGGTGAATCGCAGACAAATCTTCCATCCTCATCCCTCTTCCCTATGTTAATAGCGCTCGCTGCCACGCAAGACTGCTTCCCGCATGAGAGTGACCATTGACAGATGAACTTCGGCAAGACAACCATCCACACTGGGCACAACTGCCCCCTGAATGGGATCATGAAAGCCTGCGGCAGCAGTAGCTTCTAGAGTCCGCTTTTCTTTCTCAGTATCATGAATTGCCTGTAAGTGACCGGTGACCAGCGCTAGTAAGGCTGCAACAGCATATGCGCCCCAGTTGGAAATTGCTGCCGTAACCAACACATCAACTGGCGTAGCCGGCGCAATACCTAATCCGCACGGACATTGGCATGCATCGCCATAAGGAATATTTTTACGGACTTCATCCGCAATATTTGCCATGCCAATTTCGTTACCACCATCGCCGATAGCCAGCGTTGGAATTGCCTGAGCCCCTGCTTGCTGAAATAGATAATCAATTTTTGCCATTGTATCGCTTGTATCAAAACCTGCCATATTATGAATTTTTTCTGCCTGATTCATACCGCCTCGCTCAATAGCGACGCAAACTGCCGGCCTGATAAGCTCAAGCATTCGTCTTGCCTCTTCTCTCGCTTCCTGCCGGGCTTCCGGAAAAGGCAGCACCGAAATAGTCATTAGTTTATTTTTTTGAACTGAATGAATCAATTGTTCCGGTTCAACACACTGAAATCCTGCAGCGCGGCAAATTTGCTTAATACCTGGCACCAAACATTGGTCAGTCACAATAATTGGCGTCGCCTTAAGCGCCAAACGCAGCGCACGGGCCAAAGCAACGGTACCAGGCGGTCCATCCGACTCGCCGCAGCCAGGGGCGACAAGCGGCTGATCAATCCACCCGGTAGCGATAATCACCGGATCGCCCGGCTTAATTGCATTCATCAAAAGTTCAACAGCCGCCATCGTCAATGGTTTTTGCTGCCTGTTTCTGGCGGCCTGGTATAGCACGTCAATTACCCCTCGGGCCGGGATATCCAGTGTCATGAGTTTATCCAAATTTTCTGCTATTTTATAGTTTTTTGTCCTCTCCATTGAACTACCTTTCTACACCTTTTTACTATTTCATGTATCAAAAATAGCCGAATATCGCAGATATGTCAATATGTGTAACAATAATCTTCTAAATAAACGTCATATATAAACAAATGTCCGCTACACGAACGACAAAAATATTTCACTTTATATTGCATGAGCACAAGGTCTATGCTGAAATATAGATGATAAAAAAAGTGGCTGCTTGCAAGCAGCCACTTTTTTATCCCTCTTTAAAAATAATACCTTTGCCATGACCGGGATAATTCCAGGAATAACCGGAAACGCCTTCTTTAAGCCTCTCGCAGACCAGACGGCAGTTACCGCATTCTAAACATCCTACATGATCAAAGCTGAGCACATCATTCGTTTTATCCCATTTATACCGTTCAGCCGGGCAAGAATACGTACAGGCCCTGTGCTGACAAGTTTTGCAGGCAATCTTATCCACCACGATATGCGGATTGTGATCATCACTGTCAAACCGGTTTTTTGCTAAACGGTCATCCATATTGAAGGATTTCATAGTGAGCCAGCCCCCTTAATCATATCCTTAAATACATCGAAATAGGGCATTTTCCCTTTAATTGTCTGTGCTGCGATACCGGTGATCCGTTTGGCCGGAGCACCTTCCACCCGATAAATATTCTGCATCAATTCCGCAGCAAGGCGTGGATAGGTAGTAAATACATGCGGGGTATGTACCATATAGTCATGTGCACTCTTAAAGGTCTGCAAATCCTGCAGCACCCGCTGGCGCAGCTTGGTTTCATACGACTTCAAAGTGGCTGCGCTGTAATTGCCGGCCTCAATAGCTTCGTTGGCTGTTTCAGCCGCTGCGATGCCGGAAAGAATGGCATAATCCATGCCGCGAACGGTAAACCCGCTATTGACAACTAAGCCTGCGGCATCTCCCGCTAATAAGAAACCGTCACGATAGAGCTCCGGCAGCGCCTTAATGCCGCCCTCGGGGATCAGGTGAGCTGAATATTCCATCAGTTCTCCGCCTTCAATGTAACGGATGATGGCAGGATGCTGCTTGAATTCTTCTGCAATATCAGCCAACGGCAGCTTAGATTTCTTCCAGCTCTCGGAGTCTACTACTAAACCAAGAGAAAGGCTGTCTTTATTGGTATACAGGAAAGCGCCGCCACTTACCCCTTTTGTACATTCGCCTACGCAGAGCATAGCCGCACCTTTGCCGCTTACTGTATTAAACCGTTCATTTATTAAGGCTTCCGACAGTTTGTAAACATGCTTAACCCCAACGGCTACGTTGGTTACATCGACCGGCTTAATAAGCCCCGCCCGTTCGGCAACAAGAGCATTTACGCCCTCAGCACTAATAACAAGGTCGGCTTCTAATTCCTCATCACCAATCTTAACGCCGCAAACCTTCCCATCTCTGATAATTAAGCCATCAACCGTACTGGCAGGCACTAACATAGCTCCCGCTTCTTCCGCCTTGGCAGCAAGCCATGCGTCAAGCTTAGCCCGAAGAACAGTATAAGAGAGCTTATTCATAGATCCAAAAGAAGAATCAATAGCAATACCCGTCTCTGGCGTCATCATCATCATGATTTCACGGGTGACTTCCCGCTCAAGAGGAGCATCACCCCATTCGCCAGGCATCAATTCATTGAGAGCGTAAGCGTATAGACGTCCCCCCGTCATATTCTTCGCCCCCGGAGCTTTGCCTCTTTCGACAACCAGCACTTCCCGACCGGCCTTAGCCAGCTTGTAAGCAGCAGCCAAGCCGGCAAGTCCACCGCCAATTACGACTACCTGAAATTTTTCCTCAGACAAATTAATTCCCTCCCATTTACAATCTAGCAAACCATCTTGTTTTAGTATAAGACAAAATTGTTACGCTTTCTAGATAATTCAGGAAATGCTTTCCTCGCTCCTCCTTTGCTGCATCAGCACTGATATTATTCCAAGCAATAAGCCGTTATAACAATAACCTTTTCTTTTGCATAACACCTGTATGGTTTCCATCAATGTATGAATAATAGTTTCGACAATTCAAACATTTTTCCTTGTTACTGCCCAAAAGAATAAAGAACGCTGCTAAACAACGTTCTTATAAAAACCATCAGGGTTACCCCACTTTTATGCAATTCTTACCGCAGCCCTTAGCTGTATAGAGAGCCTGGTCAGCATAGGCGAGCATTTCTTGCGAAGAAAGCTTGCCATCAATAGCGACAATACCAATACTAATTGTCAGTTTGAAGTAGGTGCCGTACATGTCGAGGCAAAGTTCCTCTTCTTCAACCGCCGCTCTGAGCTTTTCAGCAACCAAAGACGCTTCCTCATTGGAAGCTCCTTCTAACAGAATGGCAAATTCATCTCCTCCCAGGCGGGCAAGTGTGTCAGTTTTACGAAGGACGCTTCTTAGAACGCCTACCACATTTATTAAAAGCTGGTCCCCCATAATATGACCGAAGGTGTCATTGACCATCTTAAAGTTATCTAAATCAATAAAAAGGAGCGAATTTGGCAGCCCTTTTTTTGATCGGTCAACAGCATGCTGCAGTGCCTGCTCAAAACAATAGCGGTTAGGTATGTTGGTCAATGAATCATGGGTGGCTAAATAGCGCAGACGGTTTTCCACTTGCTTGCGTTCCGATATATCTCTGATGATACTAAACAAAATCGTTTGCCTATCTATTACATAACTGTGAGAGCTTATTTCAACCGGAAATACACGACTGTCTTTTCTCCGGTGCACAGCCTCAAACTGATAAGGGTTGGAGCATATCTGTGCAATCTGAGCCTTGATTAAAGGATTATCCTTATCTGCCCTGAGATCATTAATATTCATCTGAACAAGCTCAGAGTAAGTATAGCCATATGCTTTAACAGCTGCTTGATTAGCTTCCAGAATGCTGCCGTTCGCCCGCATAAACAGCACTATATCCGGCGTCTGCCTGAAGGCGGTCTGATACAAAACAGTTTTAAATTCAGCCGCTTCTTCCATCCCTAATCACCAGCTTTCTGCAGTCAACAATAACGAATATTCCAACAGAGCAGAAAACAAAATGTTTTCCGCTCTGACTTTAAACCTGCAGCTTGGCAACCATACCTTTATCGATTTAGCGCCATAGCTTGCATCCCTGCCCGGCAGGTTTGCCTTTATCTGCACGGCATTCACCCTATAGTCCTATATTTATAGGACTATTGTCCCATAAATCATACACTAATATAGTATTGAAATTCAAGATATTTGTATTATATATCCTATTTTGTATAATAGGTGACTTCAGGATAGTGAGGTAATGCCTTTCCTTGCAGAAAGTTAATAGTCATCTGATTAAAAATATCCTTTTTCATAACCGTCACAGGATCAAAAGCGTCATGTATGACTGCAAACCGGGCTTTGGGAATTTGCTGGTAGATAATTTTTCCGCTTTCGCTCTCCGGACCAACCCGATTGTCTCCTCCGGCTATTACCAAAGTCTCCGCTGGAATACCGGCCAGTTGGCTTGTATGGGCAGGAAATTGGGCTGACTTGAGAGCAGCCAGCGTTCTTCTGTCTATTGTAAAAGATTTATCTAAAATCCGGCGTGTATAAGGCTGGTCATGATAGGCAGACAGTATCACTCTTTTGCTCAGCGCGATAGGCAGACAACGTAGAGCAAGTGTACCGAATTTAAGCAGCGCACCCCAAAAAGCATTGGGGATCTCGCTATAACTATCTGCCAGGATAAGCTTGTCAACAAGAGAAGGGTAGCGGATGGCCGCCATTTGTGCGATAACCGCCCCCTGTGATACGCCGGCTATATGTACTCGCTTCAAACCTAACGCCAGGATAAACCCTTTTATGTCTTCAACGATAAGGGGAATTGAGTACTTGTTTTTTGGAAAATGACGATCTGTTTCTCCGTGTCCGCGGATATCAACCATAATCATTTGATAAATAGGTGAGAAAGCGCCTATTTGTGGTTCCCACATTCTCCAGCACGCGCCAGACCCGTGAATAAAAAGAATGGGCTCTCCGGTACCACAACTCTCATAATGCATGTTAATATCTTTGACGCGTAAATAAGACAAGCTGAATTCACCTCTGTATATACCCTCTTCTAAGCAACCTGTTTTTTGGATTCCGCTTCTGCCTGCTAAGCGGTTTTATCATTAACGGGCATGCCTCGCCATGCATCAGATATTTCCCGGGAAATTGTCGAAGTGAAAATTTATTTGCAAAGTCCGTCACAATAATAGGGAAATTCCATCATTCAGTAGAAGCTTCTTTAATTAAAGGAAGAGATAAATAAGGAGCGGTTGCTTTGTCTTCTCGTATCTGGGAAATTGACTTTATCAGAGGTCTTGCTATACTGACTATGGTCCTTTTTCATCTGATTGTAGATTTGACTGACTTCTTCGGCTATAGTTTCAACTATCTGAGCGGTTTTTGGTACTACGAAGGTAAACTAGCCGCCAGTACTTTTATGCTGCTTGCCGGTGTCAGCGCCACTCTCCATAACAGAAATGCAAAGCGGGGTATTACCATACTGGCTTGGGGTATAATGCTCAGCCTGATCACTTTCCTATATAATCCTGACACTTATATCCGTTATGGTATTTTGCACTTACTCGGCTCATGTATGCTCGTGTTTCATTTTGCCCAGCGTATGCCAGCTCTATTGCTATTAACCCTCGGTTCACTTTTTCTGGCTGTCGGACAATGGACCTATTCTGTAACACCTTCCACGTGGCTGCTAATCCCTTTTGGTATGACCCCGGCGGGATTTGTGTCTATCGATTTCTATCCTTTTCTCCCATGGGCCGGCTTGTTTTTCTACGGATCATTTCTAGGAAAAGCCTTGTATCAAACCCGGCAGTCTATTATTCCGCCAGTTTCCGGAACTTCGGGGATTACCGTGCTGGGTCGCCATTCACTTGCTATTTATATCCTCCATCAGCCTGTACTGCTCGCACTGCTCTGGCTATATCACAGCTTCTAGCACAGTAATAGCTGCATTAGCCATTACCCGGTAACCTGCTTCATTCGGATGCACACCGTCGATCTGCATTTCCCTGCTGATCCTGCCTGCAGCGTCAAGCATCGGCGTATAAAAATCAATCATCGTAATAGCGCTGCGCTCGCAGAAAAAAGCGATACGCTGCCGGTATGCAGCGAGCAAGTTTTCTTCTCTGGGTGGACAGCAAGGAATGGGTAATCCGATAATAGGGCGGATGGAATGCTGCGCTGCCAGCTCGGCCATTAAACGGATATTCTGTTCAACCTCTGCCTCGCCTATGCCGGCGAAGGCGTCATTCGTTCCACCCATGATAATTACGATGCCGGGTCTACGATACACAACATCCTGCTCAAAGCGCGCCAGCATTTCTGTGGTCGTCTCGCCGCAAATACCCTGATTTAGTATGTCTGCATTACACTTAGCGGCTGCTTTAGCAACCCAGGAGTACGCAGGTGAATAAGGAAATCCATATGTTATCGAATCACCGATGGCGACTATTAGCAAACCAATCACCCCACAAAAAGGACAGTCCGTTGATAAAGTCCCATCTGCGTTGTCGGGCCTGTGGGAGCTCGTTCGCCGTACCGTCGCTGTACTGTCTTCACTCGCTTCCTCGGCTCCGCCCCGTTCAGAGACCGGAGATTCACAGACCGTTTCCAAGATACAGCCTATTACGGGGTGGCTCTATCGAACTTTGAACGTGCATATGGAACTTTCTGAACAGCCTGTAAAAAGGGCCGACCTTCTGAAGTGACCCCAAAAAGTTAGACAAAGATTTTATTAAGCAACTGAAAGGGCTTGTTGTCTGTGAATTACGGGCGACAAGCCCTTTAACTTTGTCTTAATGCGCCGGTTGTTGTAGTAGTCAAGATAATTGATCAACTCCGACTTGAAATGTTCCACTGAGTCAAACTCCTGTAGATACAGAAGTTCACTCTTCAGTATTCCGAAGAAATTTTCAATAACGGCATTATCCAGACAGTTGCCTTTTCGGCTCATGCTCTGGGAAATGCCCTTTTCTTTGAGTGCGTGCTGATACTGCTTGTGTTGGTATTGCCAGCCTTGATCTGAGTGAAGAATGAGGTTCGTGTTGTTTGGAATTTGGGCAAATGCTTTATCCAGCATACTCATTGCCATAGAGAGTAACGGGCGATCTGAAATAACATAACTTACAATGTCACGACTGCATAGATCTAGTATCGGTGACAGATACAACTTTTGCCCGAACAAGCTGAATTCTGTAACGTCAGTAACCCACTTCTGATTCGGTTTTTTGGCCTCAAAATTCCGTTCGAGAAGATCTGGAGCTACTTTGCCGACTTCGCCCTTGTAGGAGCAATACTTCTTCATCCGAACCCGGCAGACAATACCCAGTTCTTTCATCAGCCGCTGTACTGTCTTATGGTTAATAACATATCCGCGGTTGCGTAGTTCGTCCGTGATACGTCGATAACCATAGCGCCCTTTGTTTTCCGTGTAGATTACAGTGATCTGTTCTTTAATCAAACTATATTTGTCAGCTGCCGTTCTTCGTTTCGCGTAATAGTAATAGGTAGAGCGCGGCAGGTCGGATATTTCAATAAGCAGCGAAATCTTATGTTCGTGCCTCAGCTCCCAGATCACTTGCGCCTTCTGCTTAGGCGTTCCTCTTCTAAAACCAAGGCTTTCAACTTTTTTAGGTACGCATTCTCCGCTCGCAGTCGCTGTACTTCAGCAATTAAATCTTCTTCCGTTTGTTTCGGTAATTTCACAGGTCGTCCTTTGCTCGCACGTCCCCGACGTTCTATGTAAAGTCCTTCTGGACCTTCTTCAAGATAGATTCGTTCCCAATGAGAAACATGGCTGTGATTACCTATCCCAAATTGCAGTGCTGCTTCACGACAGCTTAGTTTTTCACTACGCATTGTTTCTACTACATGTTGCTTAAATTCACCAGTATATTTTTGATTTGCTATCCCTTTTGGCATAAAATCACCCCCAATTTTATCCAGTATATCATACTGTCTAACTTTGGGGGTGCACTTCATTCAAGGTCGGCCCTTTTTACTTTATTCTACGTCAAATATTTTGCCGGGATTTAAAATCAGGTTAGGATCAAGCGCTTTTTTAATGGCCTGCATCATAGCCAATTCAACCGGATTGGTAAATTCATGCATAAGCTTTTTGCGCTTGTACCCAATGCCGTGCTCGCCCGAAAGTTTACCACCCATTGCATATACGGCTTTGTATACTTCATGGTGATAGTCGTATATGGTTTTCTCCCACTCGGCGTCAGGAATACTTCCTTTGAGAATAGTCAAATGGACGTTGCCATCTCCTGCATGAGCGGCAACTCGCGTCTGCACGCCATATTTTGCATTTAGTTGGGTAGCAACACGCATAACTTCAGGAATCTTATCAACGGGAACAACCATATCTTCTTTAGCCATAATCAGACATTCATGGCGTGCTGCTTCCAGATACGATTTACGCCATTTCCAAACTTTCGAAGGGTCTCCAACAAGTACTTCAATAGCGCCGTTTTCATTGCACAGTTCGTCAATGGAAACGCTTTTATCTTCCAGGTCTTCCTCATTAATGCCTTCTACCTGAATAAGGACATAATGACCACGGTCGCTGTGCGGCAGCTTTTCATTAAGAAAGTGTTCAACACTCTTGACGGTGTCATTATCCATAAACTCGACGCTGGTAGGCGTAACACCCGCTTTGATGAGTTTGGGCACAATACCGATCGCTGCGTCAACATCAGGAAAAATACCTAGTAAATCAATAACTTCCTTGGGCTGCGGCGCCAGTTTCAAGGTTACCTTGGTAATAACGCCCAGTGTGCCTTCGGAACCGATGATAAGCTGCTCCAGATTATAGCCTGTCGAGTTTTTCGCTAATCGTCCGCCAAGGTTCACAATATCGCCCTGCGCAGTCACCATTTCAAGCTCGTAGACTTGCTGACGGGTCGTACCGTACTTTACCGCGCGGTTGCCGCCGGCGTTAGTGGCCACATTGCCGCCGATAAAACAGCTGTCGCCGCTGCAGGGGTCACCAGCGTAGAAGAGGCCGGCCGCAGTTGCAGCTGCTTGTATATCATCTGTACGCACGCCAGGTTCAACAACCATATACATGCTGTCTGTATTAACTTCCAGAATTTTGTTCATTTTTTCAACACTGAGGACAATGCCGCCATGAATGGGGACAGCCGCACAAGCCAGACCGGTTCCTGCTGCCCGCGGTACAACGGGTATAAGTTCCGAATTAGCCAGTTTCAGGATTTGGGATACTTGCTGAGCAGTCTCAGGAAAAAGAACTACTTCCGGCATTTTATGGTATTGGGTGTCTGACTCCTCATCATGTGAATACAGTTCCAGTTTCTCGGGATCAGTTGTAATGTTTTTTGACCCTACAATTTGTTCTAACCTGCTGATGATGTCAGACGTTACAAGATTGTACTTTGGCACGGTATATCCCCCCAATAATGATAATATTTCCCTACTAAAATTATATACAAAGTGGACTGGCATGACAAGTTATCCTTCTATCAATAGAGTTATAGTAGCTAAAAACAGTAGAAATATACGCGTATACACATAAAAAGGCTGCTGTAACAG
>Ga0366778_1032_pt1 | contig 22038 bp, 17 predicted proteins | sample BONcelHN113001E9_FD_207058 | JGI IMG/M metagenome (GOLD analysis project Ga0366778, IMG submission 207058) | Enriched cells from coal bed in the Powder River Basin, Montana, United States - BONCAT cells N11 rep2 HSBNCT.N11.300.1.E9 ...
ACTGACGCAACGAGAGATATCATTGTGAAGATTGCTTCCATCGTGATTGCAGCAGCTTCCATCTATCTCGCAGTACAATACTTCGGCTCAGGCGGAGCGTATTTTGAATTCGAGAGTGAAACCATCTCTTACCTGATGATGGGTATTGAGACTTGCCTCGGAATTCTGATCTTCTATCTGGGTATCAAATACAAGAAGTACCTTGCTTCAGTTCTTGCAGCAATCCAAACACCGATTATGATTTGGTTTGAGTTAAGCATCGGACATGGAATTCATGTTGCGAACAACCTTTATGTAGACAGGCTGTCCATCGTGATGGTCTTGATCATCGGTATCATCGGCACATTGATTTGCTGGTATTCCATTGGATATATGAAGGATTTCCAACACCACCACCATAATGAACCGGACAGAAGACCTTGGTTCTTCTTCCTGATGTTCTTATTCCTTTCCGCAATGTTTGGAATCGTGGTATCAAACAATCTGGTATGGCTGTATTTCTTCTGGGAGATCACCACCCTGTGTTCCTTCTTCTTGATCGGATTTACAAAGACGAAGGAAGCCATCAACAATTCTTTCAGAGCGTTGATCATGAATCTGCTCGGAGGTTGCAGCTTTGTTCTGGCAATCGTCGTTTTGGGCAGGTACTACGAAATCCTTGAATTAAACCAGCTGCTTTCCATGGGAATGATGGGAGTCAGCGTAGTACTACCTACTGCACTGCTTGCATTTGCCGGCATTACAAAGGCAGCGCAAATGCCATTCAACAGCTGGCTGCTGGGTGCTATGGTAGCACCGACTCCAACTTCCGCATTGCTTCATTCCTCCACAATGGTAAAAGCAGGCGTGTTCTTAGTTGTAAAACTGTCACCGGTGCTTGGCTGGAACATTGCAGGGGTCATGGTCATGCTGGTAGGGGGAATTACCTTCCTTATGGCATCCTTTGCTGCAATTTCACAGAGCAACGCAAAGAGAGTACTTGCGTATTCAACCATTGCGAACCTTGGATTGATCGTAGCCTGCGGCGGGATCGGAACCTATGCGGCTGTATGGGCAGCGATCATGCTGATCATATTCCACGCAGTTACCAAGTCACTGCTATTCCTATGCGTAGGTACGGCAGAGCACAATATCGGAAGCAGAGACATCGAGGATATGGACGGCTTGTTCGGAAGAATGCCAAAGCTGGCAACCTTCATGATCGTCGGTATCGCCGGAATGTTCCTGGCTCCATTTGGAATGCTCATTTCAAAATGGGCAGCAATGAAAGCGTTTATCGATTCAGGCAACGTGCTGCTCGTTATGATGATCATATTCGGCAGTTCAGCTACCCTGTTCTACTGGACGAAATGGTTGGGTAAGATGGTTGCGATCATGGCGAAGAGAGAAAACATCCAGCAAAACGTACACAAGGAAGAATGGCTGGTGCTTACTTCATTGACCGTACTGACCGTTGTGATCTGTTTGGTTTTCCCGGTCATGTCTTCCTTCTTGGTCGTTCCGTATCTGGAGACGATCTATTCTTCTGTTGCAGCCTTGGCTTTGTCCTCCGGCAACATGTACATCATGTCTGCTATGCTGGCATTGGTTGTTTTACTGCCATTGCTGTTCTACGGAAAGACAAACAAGAGAATCGTTCCGATCTATATGGCAGGTGCAAATCTGGGAGACGATTTGACCTTCAGAGGATCTATGGACAAGGAAGTAACCGTATCCCTGAAGAATTGGTATATGGAAGACTATTTTGCTGAAAAACGAATGAATTTGATCGGTGTAATCGCTACGGTAGTCGTTCTTGTCACCGTATTTTCAATCTTATTAGGGGGGGTGCTGTAAATGAATTTAACAACAAGTATCATCGGCATCGCAGCATATCTTATCCTTGCACCGATCGCCGGAGGCCTACTTGCCGGAATTGACAGAAAGATTTCCGCAAGAATGCAGGGTCGATTCGGACCTCCGATTCTCCAGCCGTTTTATGATTTCTTCAAGCTGATGGAAAAGGAGCCTATTACAGTAAATAAGGTTCAGGACTTCTACGTTATGTGCTTTTTCATATTCATCGTCATTACAGGATGCCTCTTCTTTGCAGGAGGAGATTTGCTGCTGATCATCTTTTCGTTGACCCTGGCAAGCATCTTCCTGGTAGTGGCCGCATTTTCATCCAATTCTCCGTATGCTCAGATCGGAGCGGAAAGAGAACTGCTGCAGATGATGGCTTACGAGCCAATGGTTCTGATCACAGCAGTCGGTTTCTATATTCTAAACGGAAGCTTTAATATTTCAGATATTGTATCTTCTCAGGTAATGGGAATACAATACCTGCCGGGTATATTTCTCGGATTTGTGTTTATTCTAACTATCAAGCTCAGAAAATCACCTTTTGATTTGAGCATGTCTCACCATGGACATCAAGAGCTGGTAAAAGGACTGACAACCGAGTTTTCCGGAAAGACGATGGCAGTCATCGAAATTGCTCACTGGTATGAAAACATCTTCCTTCTGGGATTTGTTTATCTGTTCTTTGCAAATTCACTTGCATGGAGCCCGGTATTGGCCGTTGTCGTTTGTCTTGCAACGTATTTCCTGGAAATTCTGATTGATAATAGCTATGCAAGAATGAAGTGGCAGATTGCGATTAACGCATCCTGGATCGTTGCGATCACCTTGGGATTTGTTAATCTGCTGGTTCTGTACTTCATCAGTTAAGGAGGTGTAATCAATGTCATATGTAACAAAATCACCGTGGATCATCCATTATGACGGTTCAAGCTGTAACGGATGTGACATAGAAGTATTGGCATGCCTTACACCGATGTACGATGTAGAGAGATTCGGTATCATCAATACCGGCAATCCAAAGCATGCAGACATTTTTCTGGTAACAGGTTCTGTCAATGAGCAGAACATTACAGTAGTACAGCAAATATACGAGCAGATGCCGGAACCAAAGGTTGTCGTAGCCATCGGAATTTGTGCGACCTCAGGCGGAATCTTTAAGGAATGCTATAACATCATGGGCGGTATCGACACGGTTATTCCGGTTGATGTATATGTTCCAGGATGTGCGGCGAGACCGGAAGCGATTATCGATGGTGTTGTAAAGGGTCTTGGTGTATTGGAAGAGAAACGTGCTGCCATGGATAAGAAGCCTGTAGCCGCAGCTGAAGTAAAAGAAAAGGAGGAGGCTTAAAATGAGTGAACTGTGGAAGATTCAAAATTTCATTTCCATTGAGCCTACCCAATTACTAGATAAGGTTCAGGATTTTAAGGCAGAGGGCTACCGTTTGGGGCAAGTCCACTGTACAAAAGTTTCCGAAGGATTTGAGCTGACTTATTCCTTAGATAAAGATCACGTCCTGACGAATTTAAGACTTGTTATTCCTGAGGAAGAAGAAATCATGAGCATCACCGGTGTTTACTGGGCTGCATTTATCTATGAAAATGAAATGCAGGATCTGTTCGGCGTGAAGTTCAAGCATATGGCTCTCAATTATGGCGGCCACTTCTTCAAGGTTTCACAGCCTACACCGTGGAACCCAAAAGACTGAGAAAGGAAGGTAGATTAAAAAATGGGTAAAAGAACTATTATTCCTTTCGGACCGCAGCATCCTGTTCTCCCTGAGCCGGTACATCTTGACCTGGTAATCGAAGATGAAAAGGTAGTGGAAGCGATTCCTTCTATTGGATTCATTCACAGAGGCCTGGAAAAGCTAGTGGAAAAAAAGGAGTATACTGAATTAGTATACGTTATCGAAAGAATTTGTGGTATCTGCAGCTTCGGACATGGCTGGGGATATTGCCATACAGTTGAAGGTCTCATGGGCGTTGATATTCCTGAAAGAGCGGAATACCTGAGAACCATCTGGCATGAGCTTTCTAGAGTACACAGCCATCTGCTGTGGCTGGGGCTTCTGGCAGACGGCTTTGGTTTTGAAAGCTTGTTCATGCACTGCTGGAGACTAAGAGAGAGAGTACTTGACTTATTCGAAAAGACGACAGGCGGCAGAGTTATCTTCTCCGTATGTAAAGTCGGTGGAGTGAGAAAAGATATCGATAAGGAAACCCTTGATGAAATGGTTACCGTTCTGAGAGGAATGGAAAAAGAGCTCAAAGAGCTTACCGACACCTTTATCAATGATTATTCCGTAAAGAACAGACTCGTCGGCGTTGGCTATCTTTCCAAAGAGGATGCCATTGAGCTTTGTGCTGTAGGCCCTATGGCAAGAGCGTCCGGAGTGGTGCAGGATATCAGACTGACCGGAAACGGCGTATATGATAAGCTTGGATTTGAGCCTTGCATAGAAACAGCAGGAGACTGCTATGCCAGAACGCTTGTCAGAATGCGTGAGGTGTATCAGTCCATCAACATGATTGCAAAAGCCGTCGAACTCATCCCTGACGGAGAAATAGCAGTTCCTGTAAAAGGAAATGCACCGAAGGGTGAATTTATGGCAAGACTGGAACAGCCAAGAGGCGAAGCATTCTATTATTCCAAGGGTGCAGATTCCAAGTTCCTGGAAAGAATCAGAGTCAGGACGCCTACCAACATGAATATACCTGCGATGGTTAAGACCTTGCAGGGCTGTGATTTGGCAGACGTTCCTATGTTAGTTTTAACAATTGACCCATGTATCAGTTGTACAGAAAGGTAGGTGAGAGGATTGCCAGCATTTAAATTAGGAAAAATGGTCCTTAGAAGCTTGTTCAAGAAGCCGGCTACTCTCATGTATCCGGTTATTCCGAGAGAGTGGCAGGAGAGAACCCGAGGTCACATCGAAAATCAGATCAACGATTGCATCTTCTGTGGGATCTGTCAGAAGAAGTGCCCGACCAACGCACTGGTTGTTGAAAAGGCAAAGAGATCTTGGACCATCGAACGAATGCAATGTATCCAGTGCAGCTGCTGCGTTGAGGTATGCCCAAAGAAATGCTTGACGAACGAGAATACATATACGTCGCCAAGCACGGAAAAGGTCGTGGATATCTATGTGGGAGCGGCACCGGAACCCAAGCCTGTGCCAAAAGTTGAACCAAAAGTTGAACCAAAAGTTGAGCAGCCTAAAGCTGAGGCGGAAGTGGTTGAGGAAAAAGCAGACTAATGCATGAATTTCCAATTACACAACAGATTATAAAATTAGCCGAGAAGCACGCAACCGAGTTGTGTGCTTCTCGAATAAAATCCATAAAGCTGGTAGTAGGGGATTACTGCGGCTTTGTCGGCGATTCCATTCAAATGTATTTTGATGTCATCTCGGAAGGCACCCTTTGCGAGGGAGCCACGATAGAGATCGAACACGTAAAACCGAAAATGAAATGCACCGGATGCGGATCGCTGTTTGAGAGAGAATTCCTATCCTTTGCTTGCCCGAAATGCGGAGCAGACGGAGAACCGACGGAGATCGGCAAGGAATTTTATATTGAATCTATAGAAATCGAACGCTGAAAAGTATTTTTCCGAAAGCCGTCCGATGTTCCAATTAATATAAAATGCGGAGGAGAGAATTATGCATGATGTTCTAAAGGTCAACATGATGGCAAACATTCATGATGAGAATGACCATATCGCGTCTCATACCAATGAGGATCTAACCGATCGGCACATTTACGTGATCAACGTAATGGGGGCACCGGGCGTTGGAAAGACAACCACGTTGAAAAATATAATTAAGAATTTAAAAGGCTTGAAGCCTTATGTCATAGAAGGCGATATCGAATCCGATATCGATACCAGAGATTTGCGCAGTCTTGGAATCGATACATTCCAGATCAATACCTTCGGCGCCTGCCATCTGGATGCGCCGATGATCCATAACCAGGTTCAAAACATTAAATTTGATGAAAAGGGCGTTCTGTTCATAGAGAACATTGGAAACCTGGTTTGCCCTGCCGAATTCAGCATTGGAGAACATTGCAAAATGCTGATCTCCACGGTAACTGAAGGAAGCGACAAACCTTACAAATATCCGCTTGCCTTTGAAAAGGCAGATGCTATCATATTAAATAAGGTAGACTTGCTGCCATATCTGGATTTTGATGAAGAATTCTATATGAAGGGTGTCAGAGCCTTAAATAAAGAAGTGCCTGTGTTCAAAGTGTCTGGAAAAACCGGAGAAGGCTTTGCAGAGGTTGCTGCCTGGATTCAAGAAAGAGCGCAGGAAGAAAAAACAGCTCACCATCACCATCATGGTGATGAAAACGGCCATCACCATCATCATGAGCATGATACCGCCCATAACCATGATTGAGTAGAAACCGCTGAGGTCATAAAAAATGTCCGACAGAAAAACCGTAAAAATTAAAATATGGGGAATTGTGCAAGGGGTCGGCTTCCGGCCCTTTGTTGCTAAATTGGCAGACCGCTTTCAGATGCAGGGAGAAGTGCTCAACATAGGCGGTCTTGTTGACATTATTCTGACGGATACCCCAGATAGAATAGAACGCTTTATTGAAGCATTGAAACAGGAGAAGCCATTGCCGGCGGAAATCGTCCATATTAAGATCGAAGAGCTGGAGCTGCGAGAATTTAGCGGCTTTACCATACTGGACAGCGACGAGGGGGATGACGAAGCGGCCATGATCCCGGCGGATTTATCCATCTGTCCCGACTGTCTTGCCGAGCTGCAGGATGAAAAAAATCCAAGGTATCTGCATCCGTTTATCAGCTGTATGGTGTGCGGACCGCGATATACCATAATCGATAAGATCCCTTATGACAGAGAAAACACTGCAATGATAGACTTTCCCATGTGTGATTTCTGTCATGAAGAATACACAGATCGCAATGACCGGCGCTATCATGCCCAGACCGTGTCCTGTCACGACTGCGGGCCCATGCTGGAATTCCGGCTGACAGGAGAAAAAGAAGAGCGACAGGAAGCGGCTTCCATCGGGATGATTGGGATTCAGGCAAATCAAAAGACGATGGAAAAGGTGGTGACGCCTATTGCGTGGGCGGTATTGCAGCTTCTAAAGGAAAAGGTTATCGCACTAAAAGGTGTCGGTGGATACAATTTCGTCTGTAGTCCCTTCAAGGAGCAGGCTGTGAAAAAGCTTCGCCGTCTGAAAATCAGAGAAGAAAAACCCTTTGCCGTCATGTTCCGGGATATGGAACAGATCAGTGAATACTGCCATGTAAGTCGGGAGGAAGAGGAACTGCTCCTTTCCAACGCGAAACCCATCGTTCTGCTGGAGCGCAAGCCGTCTGATATTTGTCGGGAAGTATATAAAACAAGCCGTTACATCGGCGCCTTCCTTCCAAGCATGGGCCTACAGTTTATGCTCATCGATATCTGCGGTCCGTTGATTATGACCAGCGCCAACCTTTCCGATATGCCCATCATCAAGGATGACGAAGAGATGTTTGAACTCCAGGAAAAGATGGACTGGGAACCGGATGGAGAAAAGCTGCTTTCGGCAGTATTCTATAATGAAAGAAAGATACGCATCCGGCTGGACGATTCCGTAGTAAGAGTGATCGACGGACAGCCACAGATGATCAGAAGGTCCAAGGGCTATGCCCCGGTTCCATTGTATATTAACAATAAACTAACGAAGCAGGATATGATTCTGGCGACTGGGGGACAGCTGAAATCCTCTTTTTCGTTGAGTAAAGGGCCTTTCGCATACATCAGCCAGTATCTCGGCGACCTGGACAGTAGGGAAGCCGAACGGATCTATGAAGAAAATGTAGCGCGGATGAGCGAACTGTTCCGCATCCAGCCGAAGCTGGTTGTAAGCGACCTTCATCCCCTCTATTACACCACAAAATATGCACAGCAATATGCAGAGCAGCATGGATTAGAACACCTGAAGGTGCAGCACCATCATGCCCATGTGGCATCGGTGATGGCAGAGCATGATCTGCAGACTCCGGTTATCGGTGTAAGCTTTGACGGTACCGGTTATGGCACCGACGGGGCTATTTGGGGCGGAGAATTCCTGGTTTGCCAGGGAACCGATTTCAGGCGTGTTGGGCATTTGGAATATATTAAAATGCTTGGAGGCGACTCCTCCATGAAAGAGGGCTGGAAATCGGCTTTCAGCTATCTATACCATTACAGAAATCAGCAGGAGCTTAGGATAAACGAGGATCAGGTTCAGGCAACCCAAAACAACCTGAAAGAGCCTGAGGATTCCAGATGGCCCACTGTAAAAGCAGGGCTGGATCACAATATCAATACCATCAACAGCTCCAGTATGGGTAGGTTGTTTGACGGTATAGCCGCGTTTGCTGGAATTCACGACTGGAACAGATATGAGGGGGAATGTGCCATCATGCTGGAAAACGCTGCAGCGGAGGCGATCGAGGAGGGCTTGGAGCCGTTGGATATGGCCTTTGATATCGTGGAGGGCAAGGACATCGCTGAGAGTGAAGCGAGCCGGCGAATCCTGATTTCTGCAAAACCGATTTTCCACCATGCTGAGGAGGCGCGCCGGGAAGGGATCCATAGGGGACGGATCGCATTAGGCTTCCACTATGCTGTGGCAAACATGATTTTAGAAGTATGTAGGCTGATTCGCAAGTCAGAGGGACTGAGTACAGTTGCTTTGACCGGTGGTGTTTTTCAGAATAAAATTCTGATGGAGAGAACCCTAGCCTTACTTAGAAGCGAAAATTTTCACCCATATTATAACGTTTCGGTGGGACCCAACGACGGCGGAATTTGCTTGGGACAAAATCTCGTCGGGATGAGATATTTGACGGGAATTCAGCATAATGTTAATATCGAATAAGAGAATGAAACGCAAAGGGGAAAGAGGCGAGAAGATTGAAAAGTAAAGTGGCGGTGATTCCCTGTAGGGAATATGAGCAGGAAGCGGTTGCGGAGGCCATTGAAAGAGGCATTGCGCTTTTAGGCGGTTGGGACAGCTTTCTGAAGCGGTCGGAAAAGATTCTTCTGAAACCAAACCTTTTAAATCGTGCCGATCCGGATCGAGCAGTAACGACCCATCCTGAAGTATTTGAAGCAGTGATCAAAGATCTCAAAGAGAAGGGCTTCCATCGTTTGGCCTATGGAGATTCTCCGGGTCATCCCGGCAGTGCGGAAAAGACGGCAGAGCTTTGCGGTCTGAAAGAGGTTGCCGATCAGCATGAAATTCCTTTTGCTGATTTTTCCCATAGCCAGTCGGTTGAATTTGTCAGAGGAAGGATTTCAAGAAAATTTGAAATCAGTCAGGGTGTCCTGGATTCCGATGGCATTGTTAATATCTGCAAAATGAAAACTCATCAGTTGGAACGTATCACCGGCGGTGTGAAAAATATGTTTGGCTGTGTTTACGGAATAAACAAGGGTGCTTCCCATGCAAAATATCCCGATGCAGAAAGCTTTGCACAGATGCTGATCGACCTGAATCTGCTGCTGAAGGCAAGAATACATATCATGGATGGTATTGTTGCCATGGAGGGAAATGGCCCGGCATCCGGCACACCGGTGAAGATGAACGTGATTCTCATTTCGGAGGATCCTGTTGCATTGGATGCAACTTTCTGCAGACTGGTGGATCTGGATCCTTCCACAATCCCTACAGTATATTACGGAGCGATCTTCGGGCTGGGCCGTTGGAAAGAGGGAGAGATTGAAATTCTGGGGGTTGATCAGTTGAAGGACTACTGCAACCCGCATTTCGATGTAATGAGGGAAAAAGGCGATAGAGGAAAATGGGTTTACTTTAACAAGCTGAAGGTGCTTGCGAGAAAGCCGGTAATCCTGAAAAATAAATGTATCCGCTGCGGTGCCTGTGTGACAGCCTGCCCGCTGGAGGAGAAAGCGTTGCTATTTCCGGTGGGAGTGGAAGGGCAAACGAGTGGCACGAAAGAGGTTCCCGTTTACGATTATAAGAAATGCATACGGTGTTTTTGCTGTCAGGAAATGTGCCCGGAGCAGGCGATCATCGTCAAAAGAAAATTCATTTAAGTGCCAATCCCTTGGCAGAATAGAGTAAGGAGAAAAAGACAAATGTGTATTGCAATACCGGGAAAAATTGTTTCCATAGAGGCCACAAAGGCAAAGGTCGACTTCAACGGAAATGTCGTAGGTGTGAATGTGGGTTTAATCGATGCTAAGGTAGGGGATTACGTTCTCGTTCATGCAGGCTGTGCCATCGAGGTAATGTCAAAGGATAAGGCCTTGGAACTGATTGAGCTGTTTCATGACTTGGAGGAGCTGGCATAACGATGATGAATGTTGAGCTGATAATCAAAGAGCTGAAGGAGTATGACGGACCGGTTGTAAAGATTATGGAGGTTTGTGGTACCCATACCGCAAGTATTTTCAAAAGCGGAGTCAGAAGTCTGATCTCACCTAAGATCAAACTGATTTCCGGTCCCGGCTGTCCCGTATGTGTCACTCCGGCCGCCTATATTGACCGATGTATTGAATATGCCATGAAGGAAAACCATGTTCTTGTCACCTTCGGCGATATGATGAAGGTGCCGGGACGGAACGGCAGCCTGTCCCAGGCGAAGGGAGAAGGTGCCAGAGTGGAGCTGATGTACTCTCCGCTCGAAATCGTGGAGAAGGCGAAGCAAAACCCAAACACTGTTTATGTGATCGCAGGAGTAGGCTTTGAAACGACGGTTCCCGCCTACGCACTGACGATAGAAGAAGCCGCCGGTCAGGGGATTCGAAATATTCGTCTGCTTACCGCGCTAAAGACCGTGATGCCTGCATTGAGGTGGATCTGTGAAAATGAGGATGGAATAGACGGTTATCTTTGCCCCGGCCACGTGAGCGTGATCATTGGCAGTGAAATATACCAAGAGCTGGCGGATCGTTATGAGAAGCCATTTGCGGTTGCAGGATTTGAGCCGGAGCACATTCTGGCGGGAATCTATGATATTGTAAAACAGCTGGAGTCAAAAACAGAAACGGAGGCAGCAGTTCATAACTTATATAAAAATGCGGTGAAAGCCGAAGGAAATAAAAAAGCCCAAGAAGTGATCGATCGGTACTTCGAGCCGGGCAGCGCCATGTGGAGAGGCCTTGGGATGATTCCGGATTCGGGACTTTATCTCAGGCCTGAGTATGAATCGTATGATGGCGGGAGCAAAGGACTGGATCAGGATATTCAATTGCCCGAATCCTGCCGCTGCGGAGAGGTCATCATCGGAAGAATCAACCCCAACGAGTGTCCAATGTTCGGCACGGCGTGCAACCCAATGAATCCATATGGACCCTGCATGGTTTCCTCAGAGGGTGCCTGCGGGATATGGTATCGGAATATCTGAGGCGTGCTAAGAGCATCCCCTTGGAAACCGCTCTTAGTGCAGCCCCTATTGAACAGGAGAGTAAAATGAAGATAAACATGTCTCACGGCAGTGGTGGAAAAGCCTCTGCAGAGCTGATGAAAGATATTTTCGGGAAATATTTTTCCAATGATATATTGAATAAAATGGAGGATGCTGCGGTTCTGGAGCTCCATGGCAGGGTTGCCTTCAGCACCGATTCCTTTGTGGTGACCCCGGTGGTATTCAAAGGCGGGGACATCGGTAAGCTGGCAGTTTGTGGAACGGTAAACGATCTTCTCATGATGGGATCGGAGCCCCAATATATAACGGCAGGATTTATTCTCGAGGAAGGACTGGAAATTGATCTCCTTGAGGAAATCGTGGCCTCCATGGCGAAAGCTGCAGTGGAAGCAGGGATTCAAATCGTTGCCGGAGATACGAAGGTTGTGGAAGGCAAAGGCGGGCTTTATATCAATACCTCCGGGATCGGAAGCATTCCGGAAGGACGCGATATCAGCGCAGAAAACTGCAGGGAGGGAGATGTGATCCTGCTTTCAGGCAATCTGGGAGACCATCACGCCTGTATCCTCAGTGCAAGAATGGAAATCGAAAACAATATTAAAAGCGACTGTGCTTGCTTGAATTCTTTGGTAAACAGCCTGCTGGAAAACGGGATCAGAGTGAAGACCATGAGAGATGTAACAAGAGGCGGGCTTGGAACGGTATTGAACGAGATCGCAGATTCCTCGAAATGCGGAATCGAAATCAAAGAGGGAGCGCTGCCGGTTCATCCTGAGGTGAGAGGCTTCTGTGATATTTTGGGTCTGGATCCGCTGTATATGGCAAACGAAGGGAAGATGATCGTCATTGTTGCGGCGGAGGATGCGGAAAAGGCCTTGGCGTTTATGAAGCAGACCGAATATGGAAGAGATGCGTCTATTATTGCAGAAGCGGTGTCAGGCAAGGGCGTGGTCATGAAGACAAGACTAGGCGGCAGCCGGGTCGTAGATGTACTCTACGGGGAAGGCTTGCCTAGGATTTGCTGAAGTTCCGGGTGTGTTCTCTTGAAAACCGCCGTCTTTGTATGCTTCGCATGAAGACGGTGATAGGTTTCACGGTTTTTACGAAAACACATCCCGTCTCAGCGCTACTTTATAAAAAAACGGAAAGCCTTCTCGCTTTCCGCTTTTCTTTTTATAATTCTTTCTATTATCTTTCTGTCAGAGGGGTATACTTCAAATGGGGCTGAACACATTTGTATGCAGGTCGCATAATTTTCCCTCCGGCAACAAGTTCCTCTATTCGATGGGCACACCATCCGGAAAGCCTTGAACAGGCAAAGATCGGAGTGGCGATATCCAGTGGAATGTCGAGGGCGTTATACACAAAGCCGGAGTACAAATCAACATTTGCAGGCATTGGCCTTTCTGCCCCCTTGATTTCCATGTATAAAGTCGGCGCACGTTTTTCGATGAAATCATAAAGCATGAAATCATCGATCAGATTCTGTTCTTCCGCTAGTTTTTTCGCCATCTTCTTCAACAGGATCGCTCTTGGATCTGAAATCGTATAGACTGCATGCCCCAAGCCGTAGATTAAACCGGAACCGTCATTTGCCTCGCCCTTCAGGAGCTTGACCAGATACTTTTCAACTTCTTTATAGTTGGTGATATCCTTAACATTTTCTTTCATATCAGCCATCATTTCCAAAACTTCAACGTTAGCACCGCCATGCTTGGGCCCTTTTAAGGAGCCGACTGCGGCTGCAATGGTCGAATACGTATCCGTTCCGGTGGAAGAGACAACATGGGTCGTGAAGGAAGAGTTGTTTCCTCCGCCGTGTTCTGCATGCAAAATCATGGAGATATCAAGCAGCTTTGCTTCCAGGTCGGTATACTCACCGGTCGGGCGCATCAGTCGCAAAATGTTTTCCGCTGTACTCAGATTTGCATCAGGATAATGCAGGTGCAGACTCTGATTGTCATAGTAAGATCGCTTCGCTTGATATCCGTATGCAATCAACGATGGAAAATACCCGATCAGATTAATGGACTGACGCAGTACATTGCTCACGGAAGTATCATCCGGATTTTCATCATAGGAATAAAGGGCCAGCACGCTTCTTGCAAGCTTATTCATTACATTCTTGCTTGGTGCGGTTAATATCATATCACGGGGGAAACCAAGTGGCAGCTCCCGTTTCATTCCAACAACTTTTTTGAAGTCTTCGAGCTGGCTTTGATTCGGAAGCTCTCCAAATAGAAGGAGGTAGCTGGTTTCTTCATAGCCGAAACGATTATCCGTCAGGCAGCTGTTTACGATATCCTCGATATCAATACCACGGTAGTAAAGCTTACCATCGACTGCAACCTTTTCTTTTTTCTCATTTACCTCATAGCCCTGTACATCACCGATCTTGGTTAAACCCACGACAACACCGGCTCCGTTTGCGTCGCGAAGCCCTCGCTTTACATCGTATTTCCCGTATAGAGATCCATCGATGGAATTATTGTTGTTGAGATGCGTAGACATTTTCTGAATAAAGTTTTTTTCCAGTTGCTGATTCATTGCAATCTCATCGGGATTGGTTACCAGAGCTGACTCATTGTAATTGTTATGTTTTGTACTTTTGTTCGATTTCAAGAGATACACCTCCCGTCAAATAGCCTATCCAATGTTAGAATTTTCAGTTAAATAAAAAGTGACACTGTTTATAAGGTACAGTATCACTGAGGAGTAACACAAATTTTTAGCACTAGAAACAACACAGCCGAAGCTGATCTGTGACTCCCCAATGCTTACGAGATTAGCTGACGGGTTCGGGCTGAAGAGTTGCCCTACCGAAATAAATCGGATACACCCCTAAAAATGGTTCTCCCGTTCCAATATTAGGATTAAGCAGAATAACTGTATTCACAAATTATAATACAATAAAAAATAAAAGACAAGATAAATCTATAACGAGGCGATAAATATTTCCTCGACACAGGAACAAATGTTCTTATTTATATTGTCAAGGATTTACGTGTATGATATACTTGTTCCAACAGTGTTAATACAGCATTTGAGGTTAAAATAGATAGAAAGATAGATAAGAGGATGGTCATAAAAAATGGATCGATTTAAACTTGTTTCAGAATACAAGCTGATGGGCGATCAGCCCCAGGCAGTTGATCAGCTTACAGAAGGACTGATGCAAGGGAAGAAGCATCAGACGCTCCTTGGAGTAACGGGCTCGGGCAAGACCTTTACGATGGCACATGTGATCGAAAGGGTGCAGAGGCCTACGCTGATCATTTCCCATAATAAAACATTGGCTGCCCAGCTGTGCGGTGAGTTTAAGGAGTTTTTTCCGGAAAATGCGGTGGAATACTTTGTGAGTTATTATGACTACTACCAGCCGGAAGCCTATGTTCCTTCCTCGGACACCTATATCGAGAAAGATTCGGATATCAACGATGAAATAGAAAAGCTGCGCCACTCGGCAACCGCTGCTTTGGCAGAACGGCGGGATGTTATTATTGTGGCCAGCGTATCCTGCATCTATGGCCTGGGGAGTCCGGTGGACTATGAGAACCAGGTGCTTTCCCTACGGCCGGGTATGGAGAAAAACCGCAATGATATTCTGAGAAAACTCATCGATATCCAATATACACGAAATGATATGGGATTTACGCGCGGAACCTTCCGAGTCAGGGGTGATATCATCGATATCTACCCTGCAGGAGCGGAGACTGCGATTCGAGTGGAACTCTTCGGAGATGAAATAGAAGTGATCAGGGAACTAAATCCCGTTACCGGGGAAATTATCGGAATCCGCAATCACGTGTCCATCTTTCCCGCATCTCACTATGTTACTTCAAAGGAAAATATGGAGCATGCCATCGTTTCGGTGGAAGAGGAGCTGGAGGAGCGAATCAAGTGGTTTAAGGACAGAGGCAAGCTCATTGAAGCCCAGCGCATCGAGCAGCGTACTCGCTATGACTTGGAAATGCTGAGAGAGGTAGGAAGCTGCAAGGGAATCGAAAACTACACAAGACACATCAACGGGCTGCCAAGCGGATCTCGTCCCTATACCCTCATCGACTATTTTCCGAAGGATTTTCTGATCATCATCGACGAATCCCATGTGATGCTTCCTCAGCTAAGAGCCATGCATGCCGGAGACAGATCCCGAAAATCCTCTCTGGTTGATTTTGGCTTCCGGCTTCCGTCTGCTTTGGACAACCGGCCTCTCGAGTTCCAGGAATTCGAAAAGCTGGTGAATCAGATCGTCTATGTCAGTGCCACGCCGACGGCTTATGAGAAGGAGCACAGCGACAATATCGTAGCGCAGCAGGTCATTCGTCCGACGGGCTTGCTGGATCCGGAAATCGAGGTAAGAAAAACGGAAGGACAGATCGACGACCTCATTGGGGAGATCAATAAGACCATCGAGCGCGGAGAAAAGGTTCTCGTCACCACGCTGACAAAGAAAATGTCGGAAAGTCTGACGGACTATCTGAAAAATGTGGGTATCAAAGTAAGGTATCTTCATTCAGAAATTGATACACTGGAGAGAATGGAAATTCTGAGAGATCTGAGATTGGGTGTATTTGATGTGCTGGTGGGAATCAACCTGCTAAGGGAAGGCCTTGACCTGCCTGAGGTTTCTCTGGTCACCATACTGGATGCGGACAAGCAGGGTTTCCTTCGGACCGAAACCGCCTTGATTCAGACCATCGGCAGAGCGGCGAGGAATGTACACGGCAGGGTAATCATGTATGCCGACGGGATCAGCGAAGCCATGGGCAAAGCCATCTCGGAGACAGACCGCAGAAGACAGATACAACGGGAATACAATGAAGCAAACGGCATTACGCCGAAGACAATAGAAAAAGCAGTTCGTTCGATCATTGAAGCGACCAAGGTAGCGGAGGAGAGCGATGAATATTATCAGGGAAGAAGCCCTCTGGAGCTGACCAAGAAGGAACTGGCTGACTATATAAAGAAAATGGAAAAAGAGATGAAGGATGCAGCAGCAAATCTGCAGTTCGAACGGGCTGCGGAATTAAGAGACAGAATTTTTGACTTTAAGCTGCGCTTATAAAATCATATAGGTTTGGAGGATTCGATGACAAAGGATTTAATCGTAAAAGGTGCCAATGAGCACAATTTAAAAAATATAGATGTTGTGATACCAAGAGATAAAATGGTGGTATTGACGGGCTTAAGCGGATCGGGAAAATCGTCCCTCGCCTTCGACACGATTTACGCCGAGGGGCAGAGAAGATATATGGAGAGCCTCTCCTCTTATGCAAGACAGTTTTTGGGGCAGATGGAAAAGCCCGATGTGGAATACATCGAGGGTCTTTCCCCGGCGATTTCCATCGATCAGAAAACCACCAGCAAAAATCCCCGCTCCACAGTGGGAACGGTAACGGAAATTTACGATTACCTTCGATTGATGTATGCGAGGATCGGAATCCCACATTGCCCGGTGTGTGGGAAGGAAATCACCAGCCAGTCCGTTGATCAAATCGTCGACAGCCTCATGGCTTATCCCGAAGGGACGAGAACGACGATCCTGGCGCCAGTCATAAGAGAGCGAAAGGGAGAGCATGAAAAGATTCTGGAGCGAATCAAAAAAGAAGGCTTTACCCGTGCCAGGATTGACGGTGAGATCCTGCAGCTGAACGAAGAACCCATCAAGCTGGAAAAAACCTTTAAGCATACCATCGAAATCGTTGTGGACAGGATCGTGATAAAACCAGAATCTGCAGGTCGTCTGGCCGAATCCATTGAGCTGGCGCTAAACCACGGTGAGGGTCTGGTCGTTGCGCTTCTGCAAAAAGATACTGACTCGGAAGGGGAGGACATGCTTTTCAGTACGAAGCTTGCCTGCCCGGATCACGGGATCAGCGTCGAGGAGCTGGAGCCAAGGATGTTTTCCTTTAACAGTCCCTTTGGAGCCTGTACGGCCTGCAATGGTCTGGGATTCCTACAGAAAATCGATCCGGATCTCATCATTACGGAGAAAACCCTGAGCATTGATAACGGCGCACTGGGGGATATCTTTTCCTCCATGGAGTATGGCACGTTTTACCGTCAGATGATTGAAGCACTGGCAAGGGAGCACGACGTTGATTTAGCAACGCCTTATATGGATTTGCCCGCTAATTTCAAGGAAGAACTGCTGTATGGTACAAAGGGCAGAAATCTTCAGTACTATTATGAAAGCAGAAGCAACGGCTCCCAGTCTTATCGGAATCACCCCTTTGAGGGCGTGATCAGCAATCTGGAGAGAAGATACAAGGAAACGAATTCCGATTATATCAAGGACAAGATGGAGCAGTACATGAGCCTGACTCCGTGCGATGTCTGCGAGGGCAAACGGCTGAAGCCCGAGATTCTTGCGGTCACCGTTTCCGGATTGAATATCGCAGAGTTTTCGGGGCTCTCCATCCGGGAAGCCCTGAAGTTTGTGAACAGCCACACCCTCAGCCCAAAGGATGAAATGATTGCCCATCAGATCACAAAGGAAATCAAAGAAAGGCTTACCTTCTTAGTTGATGTGGGGTTGGATTATCTGACCTTATCAAGATCCTCCGGCACCTTATCCGGTGGAGAGTCCCAGCGAATTCGCCTTGCAACACAGATCGGATCAAGCTTGGTAGGTGTGCTCTATATTCTTGACGAACCGAGTATCGGCCTTCATCAGAAGGACAATGAGAAGCTCTTAAAAACCCTGCGGAATCTCACTGACCTAGGAAATACCCTGATCATTGTCGAGCACGATGAAGAAACCATGTATGCGGCGGATCATATCATCGATATCGGCCCCGGTGCGGGGATCCACGGCGGTGAAATTATCGCTGAGGGAAATGTAGATGAGATCAAGGCGTGCAAGGAATCCGTCACGGGACAATATCTGACCGGAGCCAGGAAGATCGAATTACCGGAGGTCAGAAGGGAAGGAAACGGAAAAAGCATTCGGATCCTGGGCGCAGTGGAGAACAACCTTCAGAATATCGATGTGACCATCCCACTGGGCCAGTTTGTCAGCGTAACCGGAGTATCCGGTTCGGGTAAGAGCAGTCTGATTAACGAAATTCTCTTTAAGCGCCTCGCTGTGGAAATCAATCGTTCAAAAACCAAGCCGGGCAAATGCAAAGGAATTGAGGGAATTGAAAATATCGACAAGATCATTGATATAGACCAATCGCCGATCGGAAGAACGCCGAGATCCAACCCTGCCACCTACACCGGGTTGTTTACTCCCATTCGAGATCTGTTTTCCCAGCTACCCGAAGCGAAGCTGCGGGGATATGAGAAAGGAAGATTCAGTTTCAATGTAAAAGGGGGCCGATGTGAAGCCTGCAGCGGTGACGGGATCATCAAAATCGAAATGCACTTCCTACCCGACGTTTACGTACCATGCGAAGTATGCAAGGGGAAACGTTACAACAGAGAGACTCTGGAAGTAAGATATAAAGGGAAAAACATATACGACGTACTGGATATGAATGTTTCGGAAGCACTGGAATTTTTCAAGAATATCCCTTCGATTCAGCGTCAGCTGGAAACCTTGGAGGAGGTCGGTCTGGGCTATATCAAGCTGGGACAGCCTTCCACCCAGCTTTCCGGAGGAGAAGCTCAGCGAATCAAGCTGGCATCGGAACTTTCCAAGCGGAGCACGGGCAAAACCATGTATATTCTGGACGAACCTACAACAGGGCTGCATTTTGCCGACGTGGACAAGCTCATCCAGGTGCTGAACCGACTTGTGGATGCGGGGAATACCGTGGTGGTTATCGAACATAATCTAGACGTAATAAAAACCGCGGACTATATTATTGACCTTGGCCCCGACGGGGGCGATCGAGGCGGCAGAATCATCGGAGAAGGTACTCCGGAAGAAATCGCAAAGCTGAAGAATTCCTATACCGGAGAATTTTTAAAAAAAGTTTTACGATAGCACAAAAATGTGATACAATACAATATTAAATAACGAAGTGGAAATATCCTCCACCTCGTTGCCCTTTTGCCCCAAGCTTGCTTGGCAGGCAAAAGGGACAGCAGTGAGCAACGCGAGTCGGAGTCCCTAAAAGGGACGTTGAAACGCACAGAGGTAAGAAAATTTTCTACTGTCGAAAATTTTCTACGGATGCGTTATAAGCTTACTAAAAACTGGGAATCCAGCAAAGGTAAGTAATGAACAGGGTACAGAAGCTGATTCTATGGTGAAAAATGGAAACGAAAAAAAGAAACATGTACCTCTTAATGATCGTTTTAGTGTTTGCCTGGGGCTTGGAATATATTTTCGCCAAACAGGCATTGGCTGTCATGGAGCCCCTGACCCTTGTATTTTTTAAATATTTGATCGGTCTTGTGGTCGTACTGATAATTAAATTAAAAGCAGAAGGAAAGAGCCTGATGCGCGTAAGGGATATCCCACTATTCCTTTTTTGCGCGATATTTGGGGAAATTGGATATTTTTACTTTGAATATACTGCGATGGGATATCTGCCGGTGTCGCTCATTACGATCGTATTAGCATTTGTCCCAGCCTTATCAATTATCATTGATAAGGCTGTATTTAAAAAGAAGATAACGAAAAAAATGGCCCTTGGGGTTCTCCTGAGCATCCTAGGGATTGCATTGGTTATCGGAGTCGACTATCGCATCCTTTTCCAGGGAAGAATCATAGGATATTTATTGGCTTTCGGTGCGGTGATAACCTGGAATTTATATAATTTCCTGACCGCATCCTTGCATGACCGATACAAAACCGTAACACTGACTTTAAATCAACTAATTTGCACGGTTCTGCTGGTATGGCCTTATGCATTGACCCATATGCCGGATCGCGAATCCATAGGCATGGGTGTTGTGGCCGGAATTTTATATCTGGGAATTCTAAGCACAGGAATCGGATTTATTATATTCGTGAGGTCACTGCATATTTTAGGCCCTACTGTAACATCGATATTTTCAAATTTTCTGCCCGTGACAACCACCTTGTTTGGATGGCTGATATTGAAAGAAACCATATTGCCTGTTCAAATGCTGGGAGGCGCGATCGTTATCGCTGCAGGATATTTCGTAATAAAGGAAAAAGGACGACTGGAGGAACTGTCGCATGATTGAACAGATTAACACTACACTTCTTACGGATTTTTATGAATTGACGATGGCCAATGGATATTTTGAAAAGGGCATGGCCGATGATATTGCATATTTTGATATGTTTTTCAGAAAGATACCCGACGAAGGCGGCTTTGCGATTATGGCCGGCCTGGAGCAGATGATCGGGTATCTGGGCAATTTGCAATTTGACGAAAGAGACATCGATTACTTAAGAGGAAAGGGGATGTTCAGCGAGAAATTTTTGGAATATCTCCGGAATTTTAAATTTGAGTGTGATGTTTGGGCGATTCCCGAAGGAACACCCGTCTTTCCTGGAGAACCGCTGGTTACGGTCCGAGGGCCTGTAATACAGGCCCAATTTGTAGAAACGATCCTGCTTCTCGCCATCAATCATCAAAGTCTGATTGCGACGAAAGCAAACCGCATCGTGAGAGCGGCACAAGGACGCGGTGTCATGGAATTCGGGACCAGGAGAGCACATGGAGGCTCCGGTGCAGTCCATGGTGCCAGAGCCGCCTATATCGGCGGTTGTATCGGCACCGCCTGTGCATTGGCAGAAAGAGATTTTAATATCCCTGCCCTCGGAACCATGGCGCACAGCTGGGTGCAGATGTTCCCAAGTGAATATGAGGCATTCAAAACCTATGCGGAAATCTATCCCGAAAACTGTGTGCTGCTGGTGGACACATACAATGTCCTTAAGTCGGGAATTCCGTCGGCGATCAAGGTGTTCCGGGAAATGAAGCCGAAAAAGATGGGCATCCGGATCGACAGCGGCGACGTGACATATCTGACAAAAAAAGCCAGAGCTATGCTGGACAAAGCCGGTTTCAAGGAATGCACCATTGTGGTATCAAACTCACTGGATGAATATATCATAAGAGATGTCATTGGCCAGGGCGCCCAAATAGACACCTTTGGCGTTGGAGAAAGACTGATCACGTCAAAGTCCGAGCCCGTGTTCGGAGGAGTATATAAGCTGGCAGCCCTGGAGAAGAATGGGGTACTCATCCCTAAAATGAAAATAAGTGAAAACATTGAAAAGATAACAAATCCGGGATTCAAGACGGTATACCGACTCTTTGATAAGGATACCAACAAGGCGGTTGCAGATGTGATCACCCTGGATCATGAAAAAATTCCAGAGGGTAGTGAATATGAAATTTTCGACCCCCAGATCACTTGGAAGAGAAAGAAGATTTCAAACTTTTATGCAAAGAACCTCAGAGTCCAGATTTTTGACAAGGGTGTATGCGTCTACAAATCACCTGATATCAATGAAATCAGAGATTACTGCAAGGCACAGATCGAAACCCTTTGGGAAGAAATTCTGCGATTTGAGAATCCTCACGAATTTTATGTGGACCTCTCAAAGGAGCTTTGGGAATTGAAAACAAAATTAATCGAGGAATACCAGGAGTAAGGATACCGGAAGGATAACCGGTAAAAAATAGTAAAGGTTGGGTGATCGTAATGAAGTATGAATTTAAAACTACTAAAACATTGAATCCGAAGGAGAAGCCAAATCCGGAAACATTGGAATTCGGAACAGCTTTCACGGACCACATGTTTATCATGAACTATACGGAAGACAAAGGGTGGCATGATGGAAGAATTGTCCCCTATGCTCCGATAACCCTCGATCCTGCAGCCGCAGTGCTGCATTATGCGCAGGAAAT
>Ga0366778_1035_pt1 | contig 21552 bp, 22 predicted proteins | sample BONcelHN113001E9_FD_207058 | JGI IMG/M metagenome (GOLD analysis project Ga0366778, IMG submission 207058) | Enriched cells from coal bed in the Powder River Basin, Montana, United States - BONCAT cells N11 rep2 HSBNCT.N11.300.1.E9 ...
AAACATCGCCGGTATCACTTGTCACATCTCCGCAGTTTTCCAATGTGTCACACTCCCTGATCTGATTCGGGAAGAGTGATGGGAAGGTACCGCAGATAGCGGATACCTGAGGAGTCAATTGAACGAAGCCTGTTGATAAAACGCAAAGTTGGACCGGAACGACAATCTTCTTTTCACAGGAAACACATTGTTATCATAGTATTAAAAGTTCCAATTAATAATGATCTGCTGGGGTTCTCCTTTATTACGTTTATGGATATAAAGGGATGCTACCAGTTGATTTACCATGTCTTGCGTCAAAATGGATGTGTTTCTGAACTGATTCAGAATGTCCGATTTGCACGAAGGGTTCGCGCTTTGATCTTTCATCAAGGAGCGTTCTGATTCGATATCAAGCTGGCGCTGAAGTAGGGATTCTGATTCCACTTCTATCTTGTTTTTAAACTCCATATATTGTTCATAGGTGATGAGACCATCCAGCCTATCGGCATAGAGGATATCTTTCTTTCTTTCCAATGAGACTGACCGTTCCTGCAAGGAGCCCAATTCTGACTGTAGGCGCGCTTTTCTTTCATGAGGATTTTTGTGAATGAAATCAATATGCGCTAAAAGGTAATCCTCATCGAAATAGAGGCTGCACAGGGAGTTGATCTGATCGAGCAAAATCTGTTCCAGCCTTGAGACCTCAATTCTTGCGCCTGCACAGGCGTCCTTTGATAAATTGTGTTTAGAACAGCATAGATAGGACGTCTTCCTCAGCCCTGATCTGCCTCCGGAGGAAACAAGCTTCGATCCGCATTCGCCGCAGTAGACCTTCCCAGCTGTCAAATGATGATTCTGCCTGAGGGCTGAAACCCGGCATTTCGAAAGAAGACTTTTTTGAACGGCATCCCAAGTTTCAGCATCGATAATACATTCATGACAATCAGGTATTATGATCCAATCAGATTTGGGTATACGGAGCAGTTTTTTGCTTTTATAGCTAGCTTTTCTATATTTACCCTGTATTAAATAACCCATATAGGTTTGATTATGTAGAATAGCAGATATCGTGGATGGAGTCCATAAATATCTTTTTGCAGTGTGCTTGCCCGGATTGGGATTGATTTTTTCACCCCTTAGCTGTTTATATGAAAGGGGATTCGGGATAAGTTTGGCATTCAGCTCCTTTGCAATTTTATTAATTCCACAGCCATTTTGATACCATTGGAAAATTTGTTTTACAATTTCTGCAGCTTCAGGATCAACCACGAGGGTGTTTTTGTTATTCGGATCCTTGCAATAACCGTATGGTGCCCAGGAGCCAATGAACTCGGCATTTCTTCTTTTCGTATTCAGAGAGGAGATGATATTTTCCGACATATCCGAAAGATACCATTCATCCACCAGAGAATTGATCTGGGAGGTCTTTCGTACGGAACGGTTGACTACTCCGGTATCTATACTATCCAATACTGCGACAAACCGAATCTGTCTCTCGGCAAAAAGACCATGGATATATTTTTCCACATATTCGATATCTCGGGCAAAGCGCGATTGCTTTTTACATAGGACAATGTTGAAACGGCCAAGAAATGAATCGGTGATCAGTCGATTGAACGCGGGACGATCCCGGTCTGAGCCGCTGTAGTCCTCGTCAATATAAAAATCATAAATGGACCAATCCCTTTCCAAGGCATAGGCCTCCAGTAAGGATCTTTGGTTTTTAATACTTTCGCTTTCCGTTTTATCAGAATCCTTGTCCAAGTCTTCCTTACTTAGTCGGCAGTAAACTGCAGCAATATTAGCCTTCAAATTAAGATTCCACCTTTCTCTTGCTTTAGCTGGAGCGTTTCAAATCTTCTCTGATGATTTTGACTAATTGATTCAAGAAATTGATTTTCCGATCCTTTTCAGAACTTCTAAAGCATTCGATGATCGTAAATTTGATATTCATGGTTGGTTCCCCTTCTAATGAAATTATTAAGCTATGCTTGCAAATTTCTTCTGCCAAACAAAACTAATAAATTCTATGCTATAATGAATCGAATCATTACAATAGAAAAGGATCGTGAGAGGCAATGGGCAAAGTATTAATTGATGCGGACGGATGTCCGGTTGTTGACAACACAATAAAAATAGCAGGGGAGTACAAGTGGAAATGTATCATTCTGTGCGATACCTCTCATTTTTTTGAAAGGGAGGGCGCGGAGACGATCACAGTCTCCAAAGGCCCTGACAGTGTGGATTTCGTACTGGTAAATATGCTGGAAGCGGGAGACGTGGTCATCACTCAGGACTATGGCCTGGCGGCAATGTGTTTGGCCAGAAGAGCGATACCGATCAGTCAGGATGGAATGGTATATGACCATAACAATATCGAAGGCTTACTGATGGCGCGCCATACGGCTAAGAAAATTCGAAATGCAGGGGGGAGGCTGAAAGGAAATAAAAAAAGGTCGGCCGATATGAATTATGTTTTTGAAGAAAAGTTTAGGAAAATAATGAATGAACGCTCAGGAAAATAATAGTCATTGGAAATGATTGCCTTTTACAAGTGGGGGTATCAACAATCAGAGGTGATAACATGGTCAGAGACAGTCTTGTCAGTACTGCACAAAGGGTACAAAAGTATATGAAACATATTAACTGGACAAAAGGGAAACAGATCACGGCAATTATATTGATTATAGCTGTTACTTTTGTCGTTTTTTTATTGAGCAGGGGGACGCGCGATGAGGTAGAAGCTATTACCGTTCAGTCGCAGGAGTATGAGGAAAAAATTGTAGCAGTGGGTCAACTTCAGCTAGCCAACGAGACAACCTTGATCTCGGAGGTAAGCGGCGAGATCCTATCGATTGGAGCTGAAGAAGGGGATGTTCTGTTGGCAGATTCCATCATGATATCCATCAATGATTCGGATCAGAATTTCCAATTGGAACAAAAAAAGGCCTCTTTCGAGAATGCTGCAGCAGAGTATCAGCAACTGGTAGATTTTGATTATGCATCGGCAAAGCAAGAGTTGATCAGTCAAACTTCAAAAAAGGAAAAAGCACAAAAGTCCTATGAGGCTGCGGGCAGCCTGTATCGCGAAGGAGCTTTGTCACAGATAGATTTTATGGAATATAAATCGGATTATGAAGCAGCATTAGCGGCCTGGAACACCGCTAAGCTCAAGGTTCAGTCACTTGAGGAAGGCGGCGCTTTGAGAAGTTCTGCCAGCGCACAGCTTCTCAGCGCAAAATCCTCCTATGAAAGTGCATTAAATGATCAAAAAAAGTATCAAATCACAGTGCCATGGAACTCTGTTTTATTGAAAATTTATGTAAGTGAGCATGATTATATTCAACCCGGCAAAGCACTTGCAGATATTGGGAAAGAGGGAAGCTACCATGTAGTCGCGGAACTTGACGAAAAGTATTTCCGTTATCTAGAGAAAGGTATGAAGGCAATGATTTCTTTGGGTGATTCAGGAAAAAGCAATAGCGTAGAGGGGAGCGTTGATGTGATATCGCCGAAAATCAACGACGAAACCGGTACCTTCGAAGTAAAGCTCGCGATATCGGACGAATTCCGGTATGGGGCTTCGGACCTAACTGTAAATGTAGAAATTATGCTGATTGAAAAAGAGAATGCAATTGCAATTCCTTTCGATTATCTGATTGATGGTGAGCCCTATGTATATGTTTATCAAAACGGTAAGGCAGTGAAGACTGGAATTGAATATGAGGCCGGACCTTCTTCCAACCTTCTGATTACTGACGGCTTGCTAGAAGGGGATATCATCATCATGCCCGGCCCCTCGATCCAGGACGGTAAATCGGTGAAGATCAATAAAGGAGTTGAGGCTTCTTGAGTTATGAGCTGAAAATTGCACTACGTTTTTTAAAAAGCGGTAAAACACAAACGCTTTTTATTCTTCTAGGGATAGCCGTTGGAGTTGCTGTTCAGATTTTTCTAGGATCACTGATCACTAGCCTCCAAGAAAGTTTGGTTGACCGAACAATTGGGAATAGTTCGCAAATTACAATAGAAGCGGAAGATGATGCCATCAGCAGAATATTGACTGAGCGTGGATCAGATACAACCTTGCTGAGAGGAAACTTTTCAACGTTTGAAAAAAGCTTGAACAATTGGACCTTGATTGTAGATCAGCTACAGGGAGATGCAAGGATAACCGCCATATCCCCTGTGATTCAGGGCACTGCCTTGATCCGCAGTGCCGGCAAGAATCAATCCATTCAGGTAAAAGGAATCCAGCTGGAAAATGCAGATAAAATTTATGAGATTACCAAACGACTGACGGTCGGAGACCCTGTCATTGAAGGAAACAACATTCTGATCGGTACCAAGCTTTCAGAGAATCTGGGTATTGGAGCAGGAAGCGTTGTCAGCCTTTTGACGCCGAAAGGCGAAACGGTCCGATTTATTGTGGGCGGTGTATTCGACTTGGAAAACGAAAGTGTAAATGAGTCTTTGGTTTTCATGAATTTAAAACGGGCTCAAAAGCTGTTTCAACTAGGAAGCGGAATTACTGCCATTGAGATACAAATCAGCGATCCTTTTGAAGCGGATGTGGCAGCAGATGATTGGAAAAGTATGCTGGGCGAAGTCAATATCGATCAATGGAAAGAGCAAAACCAGCAATTATTGAGCGCGTTGGCGAGTCAAAGCAGTTCCTCCTATACGATACAATTTTTTGTGATATTAGCTGTAACCCTAGGTATCTCAAGTGTACTTGCTGTGTCCGTCGTTCAGAAGTCGAAGGAAATCGGCATTCTGAAAGCGATGGGTTCAACGAAGACCAGTGCCAGCCGTATCTTTCTACTGCAGGGTCTGATTCTGGGAATCCTAGGCTCTATGGTAGGAAGCGTGCTGGGGATTCTGCTGCTTTCCGTATACCAGCTGTTTAATCAGGGAAACGGCAGCCTGGTCATCAATTACAAATGGAGCAGTATTCTGATCATAGGGATGATTGCCACAGCTGCAGCAACCTTTGCATCTCTGATCCCGGCTAGAAGGTCGGCAAATCTCAATCCGATGGAGGCCATAAAAAATGGATAATATCTTGATTCGCGGTGAGAATTTAATAAAGGAATACGGTACGGTCATCAAGACACGAGCCTTAGATGAAGTAGATATTCAACTCAATGAAGGAGAATTTGCGAGTATCATCGGTGCGTCAGGCTGTGGAAAAAGCACGCTGTTGAATCTTCTGGGCGCTTTGGACCGACCGACTGCAGGAGAACTGTATTTTAAAGGCAAAGAGTTTTCAAATATGAACGAGTACGAGCTGGCTCAATTCCGAAACCGGAGAATCGGTTTTATTTTTCAGTTCCATCATCTGCTGCCTGAGTTCACCGCCCTTGAAAATGTTCTGATTCCAAGCTGGATCGAAAGCGGAGTCGTGAACCAAAAAAAACAGGAAAGAGCCATCGAACTTCTTGAAACAGTCGGCTTGAAGGACAAAATCAGTAATCCCTCCAACAATCTGTCAGGAGGGCAACAGCAGCGGGTTTCCATTGCACGGGCCTTGATCAACGATCCTGATCTGGTTTTGGCAGATGAACCGACGGGAAATCTGGATTCTGAGTCAACGGAACAGGTCTATGAATTATTGAGGAAAATCAACCGAGAACTGGGAATGGCCTTCCTCATTGTTACCCATGACCGTCACATCGCGGAAAAATCAGATCGCATTATTGAAATGAAGGATGGCAGGATTATTAGTGACACATGACAAGAAGCGAACATTATAATAAAAAAATCAGAAGATGGTTGACAAGATAAGATAATGTGAGTATACTAAACGAAAATTAATAATGATGAAACCGTTGATGTGGAGATAAAAACGAATCGTGCATTCACAGAGAGCCGGGGTTGCTGAGAGCCGGTAAAACGCAGATTGTTAAATGGACCACGGAGGGCGCAGTCAAAGGAATTTCTGATTCCGAGTATTCTGCGACGTTTGGGCATACGTCAGTTGCCGGGGATATGTTGGTATCCTGCAAAGCGTGTGGATTATTTTATTTTTCCACAAAGCAAGGTGGCACCGCGGGTTTTTGTAATTGAACTCGTCCTTGACAGTATTTCTGTTGAGGACGGGTTTTTGTTTTATTAAAATGGCCTCGACAGACAGTTTCTATCAGGAGGGAGAAAGTATGTTGAGACCAAGTTTAGAAGAAGCGGTCAAATATGTGGATGCTTATAAGGTGGTACCTTTGAGCTGTGAAATCTATTCCGATGTGAAGACACCAATCGAAGTATTAAAAAATTTAAAGGCGATCAGCAATCATTGCTATATGTTGGAGAGCCTTGAGAATCCGGAACAGTGGGGCAGATACACTTTTTTGGGCTATGATCCCAGGCTGGAGCTGACCTGCACCGATGGTCATTTAAAGATCAATACTGGAACAGAATTTCATTATGAAACTATAAATCCGGGCCATTATATCAAACAGATCATTGAAGAGAATAAAAGTCCGAGGTTTGATTATCTCCCGCCCTTTACCGGCGGATTGGTGGGTTATTTCTCTTATGACTATATCAAATATAGTGAACCCACATTGAAATTGGATGCAGATGATCAGGAAGGATTCCAGGATGTGGACCTGATGCTCTTTGATAAGGTAATCGCGTTTGACAATCTGAAACAGAAAATCATCCTGATCGTCAACATAGGTACAGAGCAATTGGAAGCCAATTATAACAAAGGGGTTCTGGAACTTGAACAAATGACAAGGCTGATCTGCGAGGGCATTGGCGCGAACGACTTCCCTGCAGAAATAAAATCGGACTTCCGATCGCTGTTTAGTAAAGAAGAATACTGCGGCATGGTAAGCAGAGCAAAGGACTATATCCGGGAGGGAGATGTTTTCCAGGTTGTGCTCTCCAACCGTTTTGAAGCTGACTTTGAAGGAAGCTTGCTGAATACGTATCGGATATTGAGAACAACAAATCCTTCCCCGTATATGTTTTACTTTTCCGGTGATGATATCGAGATCGCCGGAGCCTCCCCGGAGACACTGGTAAAGTTGCAGGATGGCGTGCTTTACACGTTTCCATTGGCAGGTACGAAGCCGAGAGGAAACTCCGCAGAGGAGGATCTGGAATTTGAAAAGGAGCTCCTTTCCGATCCGAAGGAACTTGCAGAACATAATATGCTTGTTGATCTGGGCAGGAATGATATTGGTAAAATCAGCAGATTTGGGTCTGTTGAGGTAGAGAACTATATGACCATCGAACGATTTTCCCATGTCATGCACATCGGTTCCACGGTAAAGGGTATGATTCGGGATGACAGGGATGCTTTAAGTGCAATTGATGCCATACTGCCGGCGGGAACCTTATCAGGAGCGCCTAAAATCAGAGCTTGCGAGATCATCAATGAACTGGAGAACAACAAACGAGGCATATACGGTGGTGCCATCGGCTATTTGGATTTTACAGGCAATCTGGATACCTGCATTGCAATACGCATCGCATACAAGAAAAATGGGAAGGTGTTCATCCGTTCCGGCGCGGGTATTGTCGCAGACAGCAATCCTGAAATGGAATATGAGGAATGCCTGAATAAGGCGAAAGCCGTGATCAATGCGCTGAATCGTTCCAAGGAGGTGTTTGACCGATGATACTGCTGATCGATAATTATGATAGCTTTTCCTATAACCTATATCAATTGATCGGATCGATCAATCCGGATATCCGCGTGATAAGGAATGATGAAATGACAATCAATGAAATTGTAGCACTTCGGCCGGAAGCGATCATACTGTCTCCGGGACCCGGGAAACCATGCGATGCAGGTATCTGCATCGAAACTGCAAAATATTTCACCGGTAAAATTCCGATCCTGGGAGTTTGCCTGGGACACCAGTCCATCTGTGAAGCGTTCGGTGCAACGGTATCCTATGCAAAGACACTGATGCACGGAAAACAGTCAAAATTAGCAATTAATAATCATATCCCGATTTTCCTGGGATTGCCGGAGTTCATAGTCGGAGCGCGTTATCATTCTCTGGCAGCCTTGGAAAGTACAATGCCGGAAGAACTGATCATCATCGCAAGGTCCGATGACGGCGAGATCATGGGAGTGAAGCATCGGGACTACGATGTTTACGGACTTCAGTTCCATCCCGAATCTATATTGACACCCGACGGGAGAATTATTTTAGAAAATTTTTTAGGAGGTAAAACATCATGATAACAGAAGCGATCTATCAGGCGATATCCGGTGTGGATTTAGAATATGATACTGCCAGAATGGCGATGGAAGAAATCATGGAAGGAAAGGCGACTCAGGCTCAAATTGCATCATTTCTCACTGCACTGAGGATGAAAGGGGAAAGCATCAGCGAGATCACGGCATGTGCTTCCGTAATGAGAGATAAAGCGATCCATATCAAAACGTCGGTGGATGTAATGGATATCGTTGGTACCGGAGGAGATGAAGCCGGCACCTTCAATATTTCAACCACGACGGCATTTGTTGTGGCAGCGGGCGGTGTACCGGTGGCAAAGCACGGCAACCGCAGTGTATCCAGCAAAAGTGGCGCTGCTGATGTGCTTGAAAAGTTGGGGATTAATATTCTGCTGCCTTCTGAGAAGAGCCGGAAGATCCTGGAGCAGATTGATCTTTGCTTTATGTTTGCTCAGATCTACCACAATTCCATGAAGTATGCCGCCCCGGTCAGAAAGGAACTCGGTATCCGCACTATTTTCAATATTTTAGGGCCATTGTCCAATCCGGCTGGAGCCAGTATGCAGCTTATGGGCGTTTTTGATGAGAGGTTGACAGAACCGCTGGCTCAGGTATTGTCAAATCTTGGAGTCAAGCGCGGAATGGTGATTCACGGCTGCGATGGTCTGGATGAAGCAACCCTGACCACGCAGACAAAAGTAGTTGAAATCAAAGACGGAACGTTGAAAAGCTATTATATCGCACCGGAAGATTTTGGATTTTCGAGATGTACAAAAGAGGCGCTGCAGGGCGGTGATGCAGAGAAAAACGCTGGCATTACAAGAGATATATTGAATGGGATTGAAAAGGGTGCCAAACGAGATGTGGTCGTGCTCAATTCCGCGCTGGCGTTGTATATGGCCGACAAAGGGGATTCAATACAGGCTTGTGTTGCAATGGCTCAAACTCTCATCGACAATGGAAAGGCACTGAATAAACTGGAGCAATTTGTGAAATTATCCAATGAGGTACAGTCATGACCGACATACTGAATACAATCGCAGCCCGTTCCCGTGAAAGGGTGGAAGACAGGAAAACTCAAAAATCTCTGCTGGAAATATCAAAAGAGGCGGAAGGCCTATGGATAGAAAATCCGGAATTTCCTTTTGAAAAGGCATTAAGAACGAATGGTATGGCATTTATCTGTGAAGTGAAGAAAGCATCTCCTTCAAAGGGTATTCTGGATGATCACTTTCCCTATCTTGAGATTGCCGTTGATTATAAGGACGCAGGAGCAGCTGCAATCTCCGTGCTGACAGAACCGGATTGGTTTTTGGGGAGTGATGAATATTTAAAAGAAATCAGAAAGGTCGTAGACATTCCCATTTTGAGAAAGGATTTTACCGTAGACAGCTATCAGATTTATGAAGCGAAGCTACTTGGAGCCGATGCGATCCTGCTGATCTGTGCATTGCTGGATGTGGTGAAGCTAAAAGAGTATATCGATATCGCCCATGGACTTGGCCTTTCCACTTTGGTAGAGGCCCATACCGAGGCTGAGATAAAAGCGGCACTGGACGCTGGTGCAAGAATCATTGGCGTGAATAATCGTGATTTGAAAACCTTTGAAGTAGATATCACAACGAGTATAAACCTGCGGAAGCTTGTGCCGGAGTCCATACTTTTTATTTCGGAAAGCGGTATTAAGACACCTGAGGATATTTTGAGATTAAGAGAGAACAAGATCAATGCGGTGCTGATCGGTGAAGCACTCATGAAAAGCAAGGATAAAAAGAAACAGCTTGCGGAATTGAAAGGGGCGCAGTAATTGTGAAAATTAAGATATGCGGCCTGTTTCTGCCAGAGGATATTGAATATGTGAATGAGGCGCTTCCCGACTATATCGGATTTGTTTTTGCAAAGAGCAGACGTCAGGTCACTGTGCAACAGGCAGTACAGTTGAGAAAAAAACTGAGTGCAGGGATTCAAACAGTCGGCGTATTCGTAAACGCACCGATTGAATTCGCAGCAGGCCTGTTGAAAAGCGGAGTGATCGATCTCGTACAGCTTCACGGCTGCGAAGATGAAGCATACATGGAACGCTTGAAATCCAAAACCGGTTGTCAAATGATCAAAGCCATACGGGTCGATACCATCGCGGATATTGCTACTGCGCAAAAAAGTTCTGCCGACTTTCTGCTACTGGATCACGGTTCGGGTGGAACCGGAGAAGCATTCAACTGGGAGCTGGTTCGGGGCTGTAAAAAACCGTTTTTTCTAGCAGGAGGCATTCATGCCGGGAATATCAATCAGGCAATGGAAACTGGAAAACCATTTGCCATCGATTTGAGCAGCGGCGTGGAGACAGACGGCGTGAAGGATAAGAATAAAATACTTGAAATAGTAAGGAGAGTGCGAAATGGCTAAAGGAAGATACGGGGTCCATGGGGGACAGTACGTCCCGGAAACTCTGATGAATGAATTGATCCATCTTGAGGAGTGTTACGAACATTATAAAAATAATGATGACTTTAATCATGAACTTCAAAAACTGTTAAACGAATATGCCGGGAGACCGTCCCTGTTATATTTTGCGGAAAAGATGACAAAGGAGCTGGGAGGAGCAAAAATTTACTTGAAGCGGGAAGATTTAAACCATACCGGTTCTCATAAAATCAATAATGTTTTAGGGCAGGCGCTGTTAGCAAAGAAGATGAGAAAAACGAGGCTGATTGCCGAAACCGGTGCAGGCCAGCATGGAGTCGCGACCGCAACAGCAGCCGCATTACTGGGAATGGAATGTGAGATATTTATGGGAAAAGAGGATACGGAACGGCAGGCACTGAACGTCTATCGAATGGAGCTGCTCGGAGCGGCAGTGCACCCGGTAACAAGCGGAACGATGACACTGAAGGATGCAGTCAATGAAGCAATGCGCGAATGGACGACAAGAGTCCATGACACCCATTATGTCTTTGGTTCTGTTATGGGGCCCCATCCGTTCCCGATGATGGTTCGTGATTTTCAAAGTGTGATCAGCAGGGAAGCACGAGCACAGATCTTAGAAAAGGAATTAAAACTTCCAGATGCGGTAGTTGCCTGTGTCGGGGGAGGGAGCAATGCCATGGGTATGTTTTACCACTTCATAAAAGACGAGAAGGTAAAGCTTATCGGGTGTGAAGCGGCAGGGCACGGAGTTGAAACGAGCCAGCATGCAGCGACGATTGCGAAGGGCTCTCTGGGAATATTCCATGGAATGAAATCCTATTTCTGTCAGGATGCATACGGGCAGATCGCACCGGTCTATTCTATCTCCGCAGGCCTAGATTATCCGGGGATCGGTCCGGAGCATGCCTATCTGCATGATGTTGAAAGGGCGCAATATGTTCCGGTTACAGACTCGGAGGCAGTGGATGCATTTGAGTATCTGGCCAGAACCGAAGGAATCATTTGTGCCATAGAAAGTGCACATGCGATCGCCCATGTGATGAAACTGGCTCCGCAAATGAGCCCGAATCAAATCATCCTCATATGCCTCTCGGGCAGAGGAGACAAGGATGTAGCAGCGATCGCAAGATATAAGGGGGTAAACATAAATGAGTAAGATTGAAAAAGCATTTCAGAATGGGAAAGCCTTTATCGCTTTTCTGACGGGAGGAGACCCTTCCATAGAGAAGAGTGAAGAATTTATTCTGCAAATGGCAAAAGGGGGAGCTGACCTTATTGAAATAGGGATTCCTTTCTCCGATCCCGTCGCGGAGGGACCGGTAATCCAACAGGCAAACATCAGAGCTTTGGCTGCCGGAACCACAACGGATACGATTTTTGGCTTAGTGGAAGCGGTAAGACAAAAGTCAGAGGTACCGCTTGTTTTCCTCACGTACCTCAATCCGGTCTTAAACTATGGATATGAACGATTTTTTGCTAGATGCAATGCATTGGGCGTAGATGGAATCATTATTCCCGATCTGCCTTTTGAAGAAAAAGAGGAATTAGCCGGGATTGCAGAGCATTATGGTGTAGATGTGATCTCACTCATCGCACCGACTTCAGCGCAGCGAATCAAGCAGATCGCACAGGAGGCAAAAGGATTCCTTTATGTGGTTTCTTCCATGGGAGTTACGGGAATGCGAAGTGAGCTGAAAACAGATCTGAAAAGTATCTTAGCTACGGTAAAAGAGGCCAGCAATCTTCCTGCAGCCGTCGGTTTCGGCATCAATACACCGGTGCAGGCGAAAGAAATCGTAGACATCGCTGACGGTGTGATCGTCGGAAGCGCCATCGTAAAGCTGATCGAGAGATATGGGGAAGCCGCAGGCCCATACCTTTTTGAATATGTGAAGAGTATGAAGGAAGCAATGAAGGAATGATTGTATCAAAAAAGAACCTCATTGAAAGGAAAAAATCAATAACAGGTAACATAATCTCCGAAAAATAATACTATATAGCAGAATTCTATATGATGGAGGTTTTTTATGTTATCAACAACTGAATATGTACAACAATCACTCGGATTACATTTGTTTTTCTTGAGAATCATGAAAGAGCACGCATTTTTTCTAGAGCTCGGATTCACACCGAGGGATAAAGATTTTACAAGGACTGCGGATGAATTCAGATTGGCATTTGATGATGTTTTAAGAGATGTCATAACCCTTTCGAATGATGTTATCGCTCCAGACTTTCTCAGATCCGGAGAAGTGATCACTCCATTCACGCTGAAAGCGGAAGAGGCTTCCGCTTACTATACCGGAGTAGCGATCAATACTAGACTGACAAAAATGGAAGATGAGCTATCCGCAGGCAGATTATCAAACTTTGATCATGCATTGGTTCAAAGAGTATCTATGCTCAGTAACCGGGTGCTTGATCTGCTGGAAAAGTTCATTCAATTTAAAACCAGGATCCTGCGTGATGTTACAAGCTGCAGAATGTTTACCGTCAATTATCCGCTCCTGATCGATCATATTTTACGTGAGGCAAGGTTGTATCATAGGATGCTTTTACGACTGCAGGAGAAAGAAGTATTTGATATCGAGCAGGAGGCATTTGAGCAGGAACTGTTTTGGAACAGGATCATGGCAGAACATTCCCTGTTTATCCGGGGCTTGCTTGATCCGACCGAGAATGAACTGATTACTTTAGCAAATAACTTTGGAAATGAGTTCAACGAATTGTATGAGGAATCAAAAGCTGCAGTGGATCGGACATTGCCCCTTTCAAGGGTTACGGACGAAAGCTTGAAGGCCACAATGGAGATCAGAAATTTCAATGCGCAGGGCACGCAAGGTATTCTGGAATGTAAGGTGAAATCAATTATAATCCCTTTGTTGGGAGATCATGTGCTCCGGGAGTCAAATCACTATCTCCGTTTATTGAGAACATATGCAAAATAAAAAACAATGATAACAATGTGTTTCCCATGTGACACATAAAGCGATGATTAGATTCGCCTTGATCGTTCCGTCAGGGCATAAGGTAATATCTCTTCCTATGTTGTTTGTAGCCAGCCTTGTTTCACAGGCCGGGTTACAGAATTCACTGAATCGTGGCAGGAATGCACTGTTTTGAGTAGAAGGCATGCATAACTCGAAGAAATTTGTCAGCACTAACGGAGTATGGCAATCTGCAATATTTACATTTGCGACAACGCTGAATACGACGTCGTGGTCGTTCCTGTCGCTGAGTAACAAGTCGAGAGTTACCAGTACATCTCCGGTAATCGCTATGTTTTGAGTTCCGAAAATTGGAGTGCCTTTGCACTTCTCATCACATTCTTCTGTATCTGCATAAAGTACTCTTTCAGAAAATGTTCCGTCTGGACCAACCACTCGAATTGGATCACAATGTGCATCCTGAATAAATGTTGCACCTGAAATTGTAGTGTCGACATCCAGAGTGAGGTTTGATGGGTCTTCCACATTCAGCGGGTTAAAGAACCTCTTACAGCGAATGTCTATGACTCTTCTCAACCTGTGTCCTCTGGGAATTGCAGGTGAAAAGCATTGGTTCGTCACAGTTTTCAGCCCTTGGAGATTAAAAAGAACAGCATCGTATACTTTTTGAACAAAAATCGGTTCCGATACCACATCTTTTAAATTTCCGCTGAATTCGCAGAGCTGATTAGCATTGCAGCATTTTTGAAAGAGGTCCGGCGATATGTTGCCACCGAAACAACTCATATATTTCCCTCCTTTAACCGGTCTTTCATTATTTCTTTTCAAGGTCAGTATATTCACAGTTAAATGTATGTGTTACTTCGCAACCAAAAATATCACAACATGAAGCTTGTAAATTTGACAGGGGTAATACCTGGATTCATTTCCCTGATTTAGGGTATAGTATCACTGAATGGATAGAAAAATTGTTCTAATTACCGCGGAATGATTATAGGCAGAATTAGCCGACAAGAAAGAGAGGTTGGAAAATGAAAAATACAACAAAAGAAATTTATCTTGCGGGGGGCTGTTTTTGGGGACTGGAGAAATATCTGGGCAATATTCCCGGGGTAACGGCGACGGAAACAGGTTATGCAAACGGGAAGACAGAGAAGCCTACCTATGAGGAGGTTTGCCGGCAGGATACCGGTCATGCAGAGGCAGTACGTCTGTCTTATGATGCATCCCAAATCAGCTTATCAAGATTGTTATCGCTTTTTTATAAGGTAATTGATCCAACTTCACTCAATCGTCAGGGGAATGATGTAGGAAGCCAGTACCGTTCGGGGATTTATTATACGGATCAGGAGGACGATTCTGTCATTCGGAAGTCCATCGACGAATTAAAGAAAAATTATAAGAAGCCCATCGCCATCGAAATGTTTCCTCTAAAAAATTATTATCCTGCGGAGGAGTATCATCAGAAATATCTGGATAAAAATCCGGGGGGTTACTGCCATATCAATCCAAGCTATTTTGAATTGGCGAAGGAAGCGCTGGTGGATCCTCTTGCATATCATGCGCCTGAAAAAGAGGGACTGAAGGAGCAGCTGAGCCCGATTCAGTATGAAGTTACAATGAAGAACGGAACAGAACCTGCCTATCAGAATGAATACTGGGACAACGACAGGGAAGGGATCTATGTAGACATCACGACAGGAGAACCGCTTTTTCTCTCGAAGGATAAGTTTGAAGCGTGCGGATGGCCAAGCTTTTCAAAATCAATCGATCCGGAAGGAGTAAAAACAAAAACGGATTTATCCCATGGTATGATCCGTAAGGAAGTGCGCAGCCGGGTAGGGGATATCCACCTAGGCCATGTTTTTCCAGACGGTCCAAAAGAATCGGGTGGACAGCGGTATTGCATCAACAGCGCTGCATTGCGTTTTATACCAAAAGAGAAAATGAAAGAGGAGGGATATGAAAAATATATTTTGCATCTGAAATAACATGAAAATAGAAGTGCCAGGGTTCTGTTTAAAAGAAACGGTTTCACAAAACATATTTTTTTGATATAATAGATAAGGTTTACTGCAACATAACGTGTTTTTTACAGATAACTACGACAGGCAGGTACATTGGACTTATTGTTGGACTTGCCTTTTTTCATTCAAACTAGAGATGGAGAAGACGATGCAGCTGAATTCGGATTATTATGATACTGACTTTAAATTGACCTACAAAGGAAATAAGATCCTAATACGCAATGACGGTCCACAGGGAGAAAGTCTTTATGTCAACGGAGATTTACAGGATCAGAATTTCAGCGCGCATAACGGTCATCTCATCGGACATATCTTTGATGAGGAGAACAGAAAAGAAGTAATCGAAGTTATCATGGGTGGTCGAGAAACACAGGACTGTATGATCTACGCTGACGGGAGGCTGATACACACCCATATTCCTCCTGTAGATTTTATTGACAAGCCGGAAAAAGAAACCGTGAGTAAGAGAAAGAGGAACAATCTCATATTTCCATTTCTCGTAATCATTCTAATGGCGGTTATGATGCTTTTCCTGCTGCCTTATCTGGATGGAGACGGCTCCTCAAAGGAGCCTGCGGAAACGGTTTTTCAGGAAGAAAATGATCCGGCCATAACAACCGATGGTCAGGAGAATGAAGATGCACTGAAAGAAAATATAGAAGTAGACTACGCATGGAAGTACGGAAAAAGCAGCTGGACCTATACGCTTACGATACCAAAATCAGCCTATGACCAGTATAAAACCGTGGATAGGAAAAAGATTAAAGATTATAGCTATTATGTCACTGATCCGACCGATGATCGTACCTTAGCCGGATTGGCAGGGAAATTTAAAGAGGCAGCAGAAAAGGAAAGCTTTTCTGATCTTGATATGGTAAAAAACATCATATTCTTCGTCCAGAATTTAAATTATGTTGATGATAAAGTTGGAACAGGGTATGATGAATATCCGAAATTCCCGTTGGAGACATTGGCTGACGAAGGAGGAGACTGCGAGGACAGTGCGATCCTGTTGGCCTCTCTTTTAAGAGAGCTTGGCTATGGCACCGTCTTGATCCAATTACCGGACCATATGGCAGTTGGGGTGAAGGGCACAGAGTCCATACCGGGCAGTTATTACGAGGTAGATGGAAGCCGGTATTATTATGTGGAAACAACATCCGTAGGATGGAGCATCGGCGAAGTGCCAGAACAGATGAAGGATCAGCCGGCTAAAATATTGTCTCTGAATTAATAACGAGAACCATCGTATGAGAAGGACGCCAATAATGAGGCTGTTTATTGCTATTAATTTAAACGATGAAATAAAGAATACTCTGATGGCTGCTATTCTGGAACTGAAAAAGGGAGCATCCAAAGGTAATTTTACCCATAGGGAGAACCTGCATCTGACGCTGGCCTTCCTTGGGGAATTGAGTGAGGATCGAATTGTCGACATACGGTCAGCCATGAATCAGATCAAAGAGGAACCATTCGGCCTTTCTCTCTCAGGCTTTGGTCAATTCAAGAGAAAGAGTGGGGATATCCATTGGGCGGGAATCGATCAGAATGCAGCGTTACTTTCCCTTCAAAAAAAATTGACCGCAGAATTGCAAAATGCTGGATTTTTATTGGAAAACAGAGAATATTCGCCCCATCTGACGTTGGGACGGGAAGTACGCCTTGCGGATCCGTCGGTGAATATTTATGATGCGTTGCCGTTATCAAAAAAAGAAATGACCGTTTCGAGAATCAGCCTCATGAAGTCGGAAAGGATTGACGGAAAACTCGTTTATTCAGAAATCTATGGAAGAGATTTAACATAAGGAATAGAAATGGCAAAGATAAAGGAAATCAATCTGGAATATGGAAGCCCCACAGTGGATATGGCGGTCAGGAACATGGTCAACCAGCTAGGAACCTGCAAAGGACAGGGATACAAGGCTGTCATACTGATTCACGGCTATGGCTCCTCCGGAGTGGGGGGCGGAATCAAAAACGCTGTAAGAAGCAAGCTTAGAGAATCCAGCCTGAGCGGAATCGTTCGATCCTGCTGCGGTGGGGAGCAATGGTATGAAAAGAAAAAGGAGCTCCTTTCCATCTGCGGGCAGCTTACCGAATATCAGAGAAAAATTGATGGAAATCAGGGCGTAACCGTGGTCATTCTAAAATGAAGGGAGTCAAGGCAGTGCGTATCCGTATCGTACGAGGAGATATTACAAGACTTGCAGTGGATGCCATCGTGAATGCGGCGAATGAATCGCTGCTTGGCGGAGGTGGAGTAGATGGAGCAATTCATCGGGCTGCAGGAAAAGAATTACTTGCGGAATGCAAGACCCTCCATGGCTGTGAAACAGGGCAAGCAAAAATGACAAAGGGATATCAACTGCCGGCGAAATACGTGATTCATACCGTTGGACCCGTTTGGCACGGAGGCAGTCAAGGAGAACCTGAGCTGCTGGCAGACTGTTATAGAAACAGCTTCAGACTCGCGTTTGAAAACCAGCTGAAATCCATCGCATTCCCAGCAATATCCACTGGAGTATACGGCTATCCGAAGGATGAGGCTGCCCGTATCGCCATCGATACGATAAACGAATGTCTGAAGCATAGTGACATGGAGGTCGTTTTGGTCGCTTACGGAGAAATAGATGAACGATTGTATCAGAAATTGATATGAAAATTACGACCCGATCATAAATCGTTTTGAATAGAACAGAACCAAAGGAGGAAGAAGCGGAAATGGAAGATCGTCAAAGTATAATTGATGCAGTGGAATCTTTTTACGTGGAAATCATTGAACGGTACAAGGATCTGGAAAGACAGGTAGCCGGCGAGTCGAGGATTCGTACCTTGTTCAAAAAAGTGGACTACAAAGCCAGAATTGCAAAATTTAAAGAACTAAAGAAAAAAGCCCAAAGCATCAACGTAAAAAAGATAAAGGTAGATGAAGACGATGAGCTTTCCGTCGATGTAAGGGACAAGCTTGGAATTTCACTCTCGCTTTTTATCAAGGTCATCGATGCACAGGTATCTTGTCAAACCTTCCTGTATAAAAAAAGTGAGGGAGAAAAACTGAGCACCATCGATTACAGAAAGATGGTGTATAATGTACAAAGAGCAACAGAGGAATTACAAAATGGTCTGCGCAGTATGGACGCAGTTTATGCAAATTTAGAGGAGTATGAATGTTAACAGTAACGAATGTAAGCTTAAATTTTAGTGGAACAACACTTTTTAAGGATGTAAATTTAAAATTTACACGAGAAAATTGCTATGGAATCATTGGAGCAAACGGAGCAGGAAAATCGACATTTTTAAGGATTTTGTCAGGAGATCTGGAACCATCGACCGGAGATGTGAGCATCCCGAAACATATGAGAATGTCGGTGCTGAAGCAGGATCATTTTGTTTTTGATGAATTCTCGGTTTTAGATACGATCATAATGGGGAACCAGAGATTATATGACATCATGAAAGAAAAGGACGCATTATATGCCAAAGAAGATTTCTCCGATGAGGACGGAATCAGGGCTTCCGTGCTAGAAGGGGAATTTGCCGAATTGAACGGTTGGGAGTCGGAATCGGATGCAAGCAGATTGATACAGGGGCTTGGATTGGGAATCGATATTCTGGAACGAGAGATGAATTCTCTTAACGGGAAAGAAAAAGTGAAGATCCTGCTGGCACAGGCGCTGTTCGGGAAGCCGGATATCATCCTGCTGGACGAGCCGACCAACCATCTTGACATATTAGCCATCAATTGGCTGGAAGATTTTCTGCTGGATTACGAAGGAACCGTTATTGTGGTTTCCCATGACAGACATTTCCTGAACACGGTATGTACGAGCATCGTAGATGTCGATTACGGTAAAATTAGAATGTTCGTGGGTAACTACGAGTTTTGGTATGAATCCAGTCAAATGATCCAAAAGATGCTGAAAGATCAGAGTAAGAAGAGCGAGGACAAAATCAAAGAGCTGCAAAGCTTTATTCAGCGGTTCTCCGCAAACAAATCCAAATCAAAACAGGCAACATCAAGGAAAAAGCTTTTGGATAAGCTAACGGTAGATGAATTGCCGACTTCCTCAAGAAGATATCCATTTGTTGGCTTTGCTATGGATCGGGAGCCCGGCAAGGAGATCCTGACTGTTGATGGAATCAGCAAGTCGCTGGATGGAGTGCCGGTGTTGAAGGATATTTCCTTCCGTATGAACAAAGGAGACAAGATCGCCTTTGTCGGAGAAAATGAAATCGCGAATACCACACTGTTTAAAATACTGATGGAAGAAATGGAGCCGGATGAAGGTTCTTTCAAATGGGGAGTCAGCACGTCGCAATCCTATTTCCCAATGGATCATTCTTCATTTTTTAAAGACAATGACCTCAATCTGGTCAAGTGGCTCAGTCAGTTTACGGAGGAGACGACAGAATCCTTTATGAGAGGTTTTCTGGGGAGAATGCTCTTCTCCGGCGATGACGTATTCAAAGCGGTTAAGGTATTGTCCGGGGGAGAAAAGGTTCGCTGCATGCTTTCCAGGATGATGCTCTTTGGATCTAATGCACTGGTACTGGATCAGCCCACCAACCATCTTGATCTGGAATCCATTACAGCGGTAAACAATGGTCTGATCGATTTTAAGGGAGTTATTTTATTTTCCTCCCACGATCATCAGTTCATTCAGACTATCGCCAACCGTATCATTGAAATCAAAGAGGACGGCACAATAAACGATAAAGCTTGTACCTACGATGAATACATTGAAAGCGCTTATTCTTAATTCAGGATAGCCTTTCAGGAGGTGGATGAACAAAAATGAGCAGAATCTTGATTACCGGAGGTCCGACAAACGAATTTATTGATGAAGTGATGAAGATTACCAATATGTCCACAGGCACACTTTCTGTTACGTTGGGAGAATATTTTCTCAGCCATGGGGATGAGGTTTGCCTGATTCTCAATCATCGCGTCAATGCTGATCACATTATTTCAAAGTTCCATGCCGGTGAAAAGCTTAAATTTCATTGGGTTGAAACGACGGATGAAATGATGAATGCACTGAAAACAGAAAGCAGTAATTCCTACAATGCCGTAATTCATGCTGCTGCGGTTGGTGACTATAAGGCCGACTTTTCCTTCCTGATGGAGGATTTGGCAGAAGAATTGTATGAAACAGGCAAGAAAGCCGGCGGCTTTCATTCGCCGGAGGATATCCTGAAACTTCTGACAAACCCCAAATGCCGGCTTGATGACAGTTCAAAAATCAGCAGTTATCAGGCTAATCTCACGGTAAAGTTAGCGCTTACGCCTAAGATTATTGCCCGTCTGAGGGAATGGTATCCCGATGCTAAGCTGATCGGCTGTAAGCTGCTTGAGAATGTTGCCAAAGAGGAACTGTTCGACGTGGCTGCAAAGCTGTGTAATAAAAACAATATGGATTATATTCTTGCCAATGACCTGGCAGACCTTCGCAGCGGTCAGCCTGCAAGATATCTGGTAACCAAAGAGGGCTATACCGGTATAGCCCTTGAAACTCCAAAGAAGATCTATGAGTTCGTTGTTGATTTAATAGGACGGGTAATTTAATACTTAACAAAAAGGACAGAGTGTTCTGTCCTTTTTTGCGAATCACGGGTTTTTTCAAAACATCTATTTACATGAGTTGGGAGATATGATATATTATATTATATATTTAGATAATTATCTAAATATATAATTGAAAAAACAGAAATAAAAGCCGGAGGTGAGAAAAATGTCCAATCAAAACAACGCATTTAAGGCACTCTCTGATCCGACTAGAAGAAAGATCCTTCAAATGCTAAAAGAGAAGGATTTGACTGCTGGTGAGATTGCGGATGCCTTTCATATATCAAAGCCCAGTATCAGCCATCACTTGAATTTGCTGAAACAAGCGAATCTGGTAATGGATGAACGGCAAGGACAAAATATTATCTATTCGCTGAATACAACTGTGTTTCAGGAGTTGTTGGG
>Ga0366778_1036_pt1 | contig 20977 bp, 20 predicted proteins | sample BONcelHN113001E9_FD_207058 | JGI IMG/M metagenome (GOLD analysis project Ga0366778, IMG submission 207058) | Enriched cells from coal bed in the Powder River Basin, Montana, United States - BONCAT cells N11 rep2 HSBNCT.N11.300.1.E9 ...
ACATCACGATCTCGTTGAATAAGTTTACCTTCAATGAGACCGATAAGGTAAGCAAGAATTACTCCTATCAGTATACGGCCACGGTGAAAAGCTATAAGAATCATGTGCTTTTGGACACGGTGACCTTTGATTCAAAGATCGTAAAGTATTAACGAAGAATCGTTTGCTATGCTCCGTCGCTTAAACTTTGCAGTTGGACATACTGCAAAGTTTGCGCGCGTTCAGGAATTGCTATTTAATCAAGAAACCCCCCCGGTATCAGAGGGCGAATGAGCGCTGGGTCTCTGTTGGAAGGCTGCGGAGAATTCTCTTTTTTCTGTTCTTTTTCCGCAAGGAGTACCCGTTGCGCGGCGATCGTCCCAAGGGTGTCTGCAAGCTGCCGAAACGCCAAAGCCAGCACCCCCAATTCCTCATCGTCAGGAGTATTCTTGGCAATAGCAATCGCAGCCGCAGAAACAAACGCCGCTAACTCGCAGGGATTCATCGCAACCACCTCGATTTCATTCACATCTTTTATTAGATTATTACGATAGCGTATAAGATGTTCCAGTCAGGAATATTGTAATGAAATAACAACTATGTAAAAGAATTTGAACAAAAGAGTATATATACAGATGGAAGCTATTATAGTAAAATAATGGAGAATGACTTTAATTGACAATTGAGGTTGCTATTTAGAAAGGGGTTTATTATGAAAAAAACTATGAAAAAATTATTCACAGCCGTGTTGGTCGTAACGTTGATCCTATCGGGAACGCTGACTGCTTTTGGAGCGGATACCAATGGCATTCAGGTGCAATATAACGGGAATGATATTGCGTTAAAAGATGCTGCAAAAATCGTTGACGGAAGGGTAATGGTTCCATTTCGCCAACTCCTTGAGTCTATGGGAGCTGAAGTAACCTACGATTCGAAGGCGAAAACCATAGTGGTAAAGACGGATGAGAAAGAAATGTCATTTGCCGCAGGAGGAGCAGATATTACAATCATAAAGGACGGCGTGACGTCGGTAAAAAAGATGGAGGTAGCATCCTTTGTCGATAAAAAGCTGAGTCGCACTTATGTGCCGGTACGTTTTATTGCTGAAACCATGGGGTATAGCGTTGGCTGGGATAAGGGCAACAAAACAGTTGTAATCATCGATCCGGACACCTTGTTTTCCAATGCAGATGTGGATTTTTCCATCATCAGCAAGCTGATGAAATCTGATCTTGACCTTGAGAAGCCGTATGCAACCACCGGCAAGTTTGATATGGACATTGCGACCTTTGCGAGTCCGGATTCTATCATGCCGGGCATGGAGTTCTCGATGACCGGACAAATGTCTGGAATACAGCAAAAATCCAACGCCGATCTGGTAATGAATATGGCCTTCCAGTTTGATAAAATGCTCTCAAAGCTGACGGTCGAAGAGAAAGCAATGATGGAACCGATGCTTGGCATGTTTAAGGACGCCAGTATGAAAATCAAGATGGATGGAGAAACCGGAATTACATACATGAACTCCAGCCTCTTTTCCGCATTGGATCCGACCGTAGGAGCAAACACCTGGTATAAGATGAATATTTATGATACCTATGAAGACATGGGAATCGATTTAAAGTCAATCACTAATATGAGTTATTCCGGCTTCAAACTGTCGGAAATGCTGACAGCCTCTCTGGCTAGCATGGAATATGCAGATATCTCAACGTATCGGGACATCCAATCCACGTATGTATTTCTGAAGAATCTGATTGGAGATGAAGCCTTTACAAAGAAGACTGCTGGAAGCTATGTCACTTACAACCTAAATATAAACCAGACCTCCGTTCTGGCCGCACTGGCAAAGACAGCACTTTCAGAGGGGATCTCAAAAGATACGCTCGACATGACAGAGCTAGGAGATATGCTGAACAGCAGCAAGCTCGTAGCAAAAATCATGGTCCAGGAAAAGGCGGGTTCCTTATATAAATATGAGCTCGAGGGTGACTGTACCTTTGAGGAAATTGCTTGCAATTTTGATATGACAGGAGACCAAAAGAATGCCGAGGGTCAATTTACGATTGAACAAAAAGATGTTATGAAGATGATGATTGAGGTAGAATCCCATGTTTCTGAAACATCCACAGCACCGGACTTAAGTCTGCCGGCAGATGCGGTTATCAAGGAGTATCCAATCTATTAAAAGAACGAGTTAAGAAATAAAATAAGGAAGAAAGGCAGGCAGCAAAATTTGCGGCCTGCCTTCCTTATCTTCTCAAGGGAATCGTCTGCTGGGTAGATTGGAATATCCCCCTGGCCATATACCCTCCGATCTCGGCGGCGTTAAGTAAAAGCCTCTCAAAAATACTGATCTCTGTTTCGTGATCGCCGGTCAACGCTGCCCTAAATTCTGAAATGCTCAAACTGATGTCCCTGTATAGTAAGGACTGCCACTGCTGCAAACTCCAATAGGGTGCCTGAGAAAGAAAGGACGCGATTTCATCGGCCCTTGCATAAAGCTCCTGCCCAAATGCATTCACTGCCTCCTGATCATTGGCAATCATGGCATTCATCAAGTTTGACTGGGCCCTGACATAGCGCTGGAAGGAATTTAAAAACTGCTCTGCCAGCCTCTCGCCGTAAAACACCCGCAATGTATTGTAGAAATCCATAGGAATCTGATCGACCCGATTCTGAATCGCGGCCAGATTTGCAGAGTTCTCCATCTTTGAGAAAAAAAGAGCTCTTGTCCACATGGTATATCGCTGCCATAAAGATATCAAATTGTTTAATATATTAAACTGTTCAAATGTAAAACATTGCTGTCCAAACTCCTGAAACTTATGAATCATAGGATACCCTCTTTCATTATTTGATAGTATATAATATGTAAAGAAAGCAAATTTGCCTTACAAAGCGCTGAAATGTGATTAGATGAGTAAATTTTCTATAGTCGAAAATTTTTTGCGTATGCGTTATAATAGAAATAGATACGAATCCGAAAGGAGCCCGGTTGTGAGGAAAAAGAATTATATCGTTCTGGTAACGCTTATCATTTTGCCGATTCTGGTCATAACGCTTATCATATACTTCAATATCAATGCTGCACTTCATTCGTTGGACAACAGTGCAGGTATTGTCGTTCCCAAAACAGTCCCCAAATATCATTTTGCCATGATTTGCGAAAACATGGATGATCCCTTCTGGCTTTCCGTCAAAAAGGGCGTAGAAAAGGCTTCGGAGGAGTTCGACGTTGCGGTGGAATTTAATTGGCCCGTTGACTCAAGCTTCGATGAACAGTACAAATGCCTAGATATGGCGATTGTATCCAACGTTGACGGGATTGCGACCTATGTCTGGAATGAAGCGGAAACGGGGAAGCTCATCAATAAAGGCGTCGATAAGGGCATTCCGGTTGTAACGATTCGAACGGACTCGAAGGACAGCAGACGCGCCGCCTTTGTCGCCGTCAACTCCTACAGTGCAGGAACAGAAATGGGGCGTATGCTCATTGCTGCCACGGGCGGCCGAGGGGAAGCAGTCGTCGTCGTGAGCAACAAAGGAACCGGAGGAACCGTCGTACAGAATCTGATGATTTCAGGAATCACCGACGCATTAAAGAATACACCTAAATTAACGCTTGAAACCGTGCAATACAATTATGCTAATTTTCTCAGCCTGGAGGATACCATACAAGATCTGCTAATCAACAAGCCCGAACTGGACGCGATCATAAGCACCAATGAAAAGGATACCACGCTTGTGGCACAGCGGTTGATCGATTTAAACAAGGTATACTACAGCATTATCGGATATGGAGATGCACCGGAAATCCTGCGTTATATCGATAACGGAGTGATCTTCGGAACGGTTTCGGCAAACCATGAACAGATGGGCTATGATGCGATCAAAGCCTTGGTGGACCTAAATGAGGGAGGACGAACCTCCGCTTATTTCACAGTGGATACCCAACTGATCACGAAGAATAACGTGGGAGAATATCTGGAGACAGATGAGGAATCAGATGAGGAATAGAATGCTTTTATGGCGTCGAAACAGTTTGAAAAAGAGACTGATTTTATACTTTATGGTTATCATCGTAATCATGAGTGCTTTGAATGTTTATCCCTATTACACGATTTCAGTGCTGATGAGCAGGATGAGCTCAACCTTTGAGCTCAATGTGGAACTCAATCAGCTGAACAATACGCTTGAACAGCTGAACCATGCGTATGAGAACTATTTGGAGACCAAGCATTCCAAAAATCTGGATGATTATTACCGCTATTCCCATGATCTTGGCGTACAGGCAAATGCAATTCAGATAGACAATTCCAGCATGGACAATGTATTGGTCATGAAGGATATCAGAAATATGATCTCCAATTATCTCAACGAAACGGACGCTGCGGTCTCGGCAAGAAGAGCGCGCATGGTGGAAGCCTACATTTTCCATTATGAAGAAAGCGTCAAGATCCGACAGTACATCGTCGAATACATCCAGAAGCTCAACAATACCATGTTCTTTCAGAATACGGACCGCTATACCTCGGTCAGAAAAAGTATTCAGCTCGTTCAAACGCTGAATATCGGTGTCATATCCTCCATATTTGCGTTAACCATCGTGCTGATCCTATGGTTCACCTACCGGATCACTAAGCCGATATTTGAGCTTTCCAAGGCTGCAGATGAAATCACCCATGGTAATTTCAACGTCCCGAGGGTACTAGTAACCTCCAATGACGAAATCGGGATTATGGCAGAAGCGTTTAACAGAATGACAGCCAGCATACGGGAATATATCAATGAAATCAATGAGAAGGTGGTGCTTGAAAGGAGACTGCAGGAGAAGGAAATGGAAAACCTGATCATAAAAGCGAACCTTCGGGAGGCGGAGCTTCATGCACTGCAGGCACAGATCAATCCGCATTTTCTGTTTAATACACTGAACGCAGGCGCCCAGCTTGCCATGATGGAGGGCGCGGACCGAGCCTGCTCCTTTATGGAAAATGCAGCAGAGCTATTTCGTTACAATATGAGAAACCTTGACAAGCCGGTCACCATCGGAGACGAGGTCCGGAACGTCGAAAACTATATGCATTTATTGAATGAGCGGTTCGCTGACAAGATCGAATTTATTATGGAACGGGAGGAGAGCATACTGTATCTGAAGATTCCATGCATGATCCTGCAGCCTATCGTGGAAAATGCATTTATCCATGGGATCAGTGACATGGAAGATAAGGGCAAAATCAGTCTCAGCGCCCGGGAATCGGATGGGTGTGCCGTGATTTCCATCAAGGATAACGGAAAAGGAATGAGCGCCGAAAAAGCAAGTGAAATCATGAGCGGAATCAAAGTGGAAGAAACGGAGACGGGAAACCAACATGGTGGACATACTAATGGAATCGGTTTGAATAATGTACAAAGCAGGTTAAAGATATTTTATTCTAGGGAAGCGATTTTGAAGATATACAGCGAACCGGGGCAGGGCACCGAGGTGGTGTTACACATCCCCATAGAAGCCGGGACACAATTTTAATGAAGCATAATAATAGTAAGTTTTGGAGGAGATCGCTATGTTTAAAGTGATGATTGCCGATGATGAGAAGGTAGCCATCGATTCACTCACATTTATCATTGAGAAGAGCTTCACAAACGTGGAGATCACAACAACAGCCAGATCTGGCCGGGAAGCCATCGAAAGGGTGGAGGAGACTGTCCCCGACATTCTGTTTATGGACATTCGTATGCCCGGCATCAACGGGATAGAAGCCATACGGGAAATCAGAAAACGACATAAGCAGATCGTGATCATCGTACTGACTGCGTTTGACCAGTTTGAATTTGCCAAAGAAGCAGTAAAGCTTGGCGTAATGGAATATCTTCTAAAGCCGGTGAATCGCGCCAAGGTGGTGGAAGTGGTCAACAAGGCCATTGCGCTGATTCGTGCGGAAAAGGAAAAGAGACAGCTTGAGCTGGAAATGAAGGAGAAGCTGGAATATGCAGGGCCAATCATGGAGAACGGTTTTGTCTATTCTCTGCTTTTGTTCGATGACAACAGCAAAGAGATTTTTGACTATAAACGACTTTTTGATATCAAGGAAGACGGAGGCTATATTATCACCGTGGAGCTTGTGAATGAGCGAGCCGCTGGGTCTTCGGACAACAAGATCGGCTACAGCATTCAAAGCCAACAGTTTTATCCTTGCTTTACCGATACGGTGAAGTCCCTGTGCAAATGCATTATCGGGCCGGTTATGCTCAATCGGATCGTGGTTGTTGTTCCATCCAACCCAAGAACCGGTGAATTTGCCTGCCGACTGGAAGCGGTTTCCCTTGCGGAAAATATACTACAGAGGCTTTCGGAAAAACTTAACTGCGGACTCCGAATTGGAATCGGGAAAATATACAGAAGATTTGATATGCTTGCGGCGTCCTACGAAGAATCCCTCAAGGCCCTTCGATATCTTCAGGGCACCGGCATCATGCATTTTATGGATATCACAGCCCGTGCCGCCGAAGTGGGATCCGAATATCCGGAGTACAAGGAAAAGCTGTTGCTGCAGAAGGTGTCCGCCGGTGATACGGTTGAAAGCATGAATGCATTTAACAGCGTCTTCGACTGGCTGGTACAGGAATATGAGGAACAGCCTCTGAAAATAAAAAACAAACTTCTTGAAATAGTATTTCTTGTTAACCACATGTCTTGGGAATATGAACCCGGAGGCGGAACGGCGGGAGTCGACTTCCTTGAGGAAATGCTGTCCATCGGAGATCTTTCCGAACTCCGGCTCTGGTGCAGAAAAAGAGTAGAGAATGTGATCAACCAGATCAACTCCTATCGAGATTACAAGGTAGGCGGCCTTACCAGACGCGCCAAGGAATATATAAAAACCAATTACTCAAAGTCCATTACCCTTGAGGATGTCGCGAGAGAGATCAATGTCAGCCCACAATATCTAAGCAAGCTTTTTAAAGAAGAGACTGGAGAGAATTTCATCGATTATCTTACAGGAATCCGGATACGAATTGCAAAAAATCTGCTGGAAAGCGATGAATTGAGCGTCAAGGAGATCTGCTACAATATTGGATACAGCGATCCAAATTATTTCAGTAGAATTTTTAAGAAGATTGTCGGGTCAACCCCAACAGAATACAAGGACGAGTTCTTGAATCGAAAATCCTAATGATAGTAAGGAGGGAATGGAAATGTGCCGAAAAAACAGGCTGCTTCAAATCATTATGGTATTGATTTTATCTGCAAGCATGCTGTCGGGCTGCGGGGAAGCTCCAGAGGAAAGCATAGAGCCCAGTCAGCCGGAAAAGGATAAAATTGTGATTGGATTTGCCATGGACACCCTGGTGCATGAACGATGGCTCCGCGATCGGGACATCTTCGTAGCAAAGGCCAAAGAAATGGGTGCGGAGGTGATTTTACAGATCGCTTACAGTGACAGCAGGGAGCAGGAGCGGCAGGTCCAGTACCTTCTTGATCAGGGAATCGACGTGCTGGTGCTTGTCGCTCATGATGCGGTTTCCGCAGCCGTCATGGTGAAAAAAGCAAAGGATCGGGGCGTTAAGGTGATTGCCTACGACCGGCTTGTGAAAAATGCGAATGTCGATCTCTATATATCCTTTGACAATGTCAAAGTCGGTGAACTGATGGGAGAGGCAGCTGTCAGCCAGGCTCCGCAAGGGAATTATCTGCTGCTGAACGGATCGGAAGGCGATAACAACTCGGCAATGTTCCGGGATGGATACATGAGTGTGCTGGAGGAGGGAATTAAAAACGGAACCATTCAGCTCCTGGGAGAGACCTGGGTGGTGGACTGGCTTTATGAAAACGCACTGGCAGATATGCAGAATGCCGTAGATTCCAATACGAAAATCGATAGCATCATAGCCGGCAACGACACCCTTGCCAGTGCGGCAATCCATGTACTGACGGAAAAACGTCTCGTCGGCTCGGTAACTGTGGTGGGACATGATGCGGATCTGGATGGCTGTCAGCGTGTAGTGGAAGGAACCCAGTATGCAACGATTTACAAGCCCATCGATCTCGAAGCGACCAAAGGTGCCGAATTTGCCGTGACACTGGCGAAGGGCGGATTGGTGCAAGCCAATGACACCATCAACGACGGAAGATATGACGTACCCTTTTACAAGATTGAACCGATTTTGGTCACGAAGGAAAATATGATGGACACGATCATAAAAGATCAGTTTCACCGTATGGAGGACGTTTATATGAATATACCGAAATCTGAATGGCCCTCACAATGAGGGCCTTTTTTTAATACAGTAGAAAACATCGTTCCCTACTGTATTAAAAAAGGGGGTGTGCAGAGGGGGGCACCCCTCGCCATTAAAGGAGGGTGCTCAGCTCGCGCAGCGAGCGCCGAAGGGAACCATGGGTTCCCTAGCGGAAGTGGCGTTAGCCACTTTTTTTTATTCCCTAGCGGAAGTGGCGGCAGCCACTATTTTTATGTAAGCACTTTATTAACCTTAAAAATTTCAACTTGACAGAATGGGTAAGTACGATTCGCAAATTTAATACAGATGCGCGATAAATATGTCCAGATTTGCCTGTGTTATAATGACCTCGAAATAAAGACAGATTGTCTTTAAATGAAGGAGGAGAATAAATGAAAAGATTTTCAAAGTTGTTCGTACTTGCTCTTGTATTGACACTTGTTGTATCTATGTTTGCAGCATGCGGCGGCGGTGGCACCGACGAAGGCGAAGAAGCTGCAGGAACCGTAGATATCGGCATCGTGCTTCCTACTAAGGATGAACCAAGATGGGTACAGGATGAAACAAGATTCCAGGATGCACTGGCATCCACCGACTACACCGTAGAAATACTGTTTAGCCAGGGTTCCTCTGCAAAGGAAAAGGAAAATGTTGATGCTTTGATTGCAAAAGGAATCAAGACATTGATCATCTGCCCGCAGGACGGAGCAGCCGCAGCCGCAGCAGTTCAAGCAGCAAAAGCGGAAGGAATCAACGTAATCTCCTATGACAGACTGATCACTGACACAGATGCAGTTGATTACTATGTAACATTTGACAGTATCGCTGTTGGTGCAGCACAGGGTCAGTATCTGATCGACAACGCCAAAGGCACAGGCGAACCTTTATACCTGTATGCCGGAGCTGCCTCCGACAATAATGCTTTCTTATTCTTTGAAGGCGCATGGACTGTATTACAGCCTAAGATTGCTGACGGAACTTTCGTAATCGCCAACTCCAGCGAAGCAGAAGCGTTAAAAGACAAAGCGACTCTGACCCGTGACGAGATGAGCAAAATCATCGGCCAGGTAACGACGAACTGGGATTTCAACGAAGCCAAGAACAAGGCTGAATCTCACCTGACCGCAGCAGACGATGCCATGAAGGGTGACGTAGCGATTCTTGCGCCAAACGATGGGACTGCTAGAGCGATCGCAGATGCTTTCGCAGCTGACTCTGCCGTAACAAGCTATGTTGTGACTGGTCAGGATGCTGAAATCGCTTCCGTTCAGTACATAATCGACGGCAAACAGTCCATGACTGTATTCAAAGATGTTCGTACCCTCGTAAAAGACTCCATCGAAATGGCAGTCTCTCTCCTGGAGGGTTCCACTCCAGCAACAACCGGTTCTTACAACAATGGAGTCATTGATGTAAAGGCGAAGCAGACGGAAGTTGTCGTAGTGAATCAGGCCAATGTGAAAGCTGCTATGGTTGATTCCGGTTATTACACAGCAGATGAATTTACAGGTTTATAACGTCACCCAAAGGAACGTTATAGCCGCACAATGATATGACTGGTCGGAATAGTGATGGAGCGATCCGTCACTATTCCACTTACTAGTTCGCCCATTCAAATTGTTGGCGAACATATGCAAGAAAATCACAAATCTTCGATTTGTAGATTTCTACTGCCTATTGTTGATGTATTGAAAAAAGGAGCTTAGCTGCCATGGCCAAATACATATTGGAAATGAATCATATTACGAAGGAATTCCCCGGCGTGAAAGCTTTAAATGATGTCAACTTTAAAGTGGAAGAAGGGGAAATTCACTGCCTTGTTGGAGAAAACGGCGCAGGGAAGTCCACCCTGATGAAGGTGCTGAGCGGCGTTTATCCCCATGGGACGTACAAAGGAGATATCGTTTTAAACGGAGAAATACAGAAATACGCAACGGTACGAGATAGCGAAAAAGCTGGTATCGCCATTATCTATCAGGAATTAGCATTGATTCCCGACATGGCGGTGTACGAAAATATTTTTTTAGGGCATGAAATTAAAAAAGGTGCCATCATCGATTGGAATGAAACCATCGTAAAGTCCACAGAAATGTTGAAAAAGGTAAAGCTGAATGTCAATCCTGCAGAACTGATCAGAAATTTGGGCGTCGGGAAGCAGCAGCTGATCGAGATTGCCAAAGCCTTGAGCAAGAATGTAAAACTCTTGATTTTAGATGAACCCACCTCTGCGCTGAATGAAAATGATAGTGAAAACCTGCTGTTGCTGCTGAAAGAATTAAAAGAGCAGGGAATCACATCCATCATGATTTCCCACAAATTAAAAGAAGTCATTTCAATCGCTGATACAGTTACGATTCTGCGCGACGGAAAAACAATTTGTTCACTGACGGCGAAAGATGGGGAAATTACGGAAAATACGATTATAAAGTGTATGGTCGGTCGTGAAATTGATAACATCTATCCGGGAAGAGATTTCAAGCCGGAGGAAGAGACTGTACTGGAGCTGAAAAATTGGAGCGGCTATGATCCTGCCCAGGGAAGAGAAATCATAAGGGACATCAGCCTAAACGTGAAAAAGGGAGAAATCGTTGGAATTGCTGGATTAATGGGTGCAGGTCGTACGGAACTGGCCCAGAGCATCTTTGGCAACCCGGCCGGATATCGGTTGAAAGGCGAATTATTCATACATGGACAAAAGAAGCAGTTCAATAATACGAGTGATGCAATCAAGGCCGGTATCGCTTATGTAACGGAAGACAGAAAAGGAAATGGTCTGATCCTAATTCAGGATGTCAAACAGAATATATCCATATCAAATTTAAAAGAAATTGCAAAAAATGGCGTCATCAATCAAAACGAAGAAATCAACGTCGGAAACGACTACCGGAAGAGCCTCAATATCAAGACGCCAAGCATTGCTCAGACAGTAGGCAATTTAAGCGGTGGTAACCAACAGAAAGTATCTGTCGGTAAATGGCTGTTTGCAAAACCGAAAATATTGATTCTGGATGAGCCTACCCGAGGGATCGATGTTGGTGCCAAGTATGAGATTTATACCATCATGAACGATCTCATAAAGCAAGGCATGAGCATCATTATGATTTCATCCGAGTTACCTGAGATCCTGGGCATGAGCGACAGAGTCTATGTGGTATCGGAAGGCAGGCTTGCCGGAGAGTTACCGATAGAAGAAGCCACCCAGGAAAAGATTATGGCAATGGCAACAAATTAGGAGGAGGTACCATGAGTTTTATTAATGAAGCAAAAACACTGTTGAGGCAGAATGTGCGAGAGTATGGCATGTACATTGCTTTAGCGGTCATTATGATTATTTTTACAATTACAACCGACGGCTTGTTCATTTCATCAAGAAATATCAGCAACTTAATAAACATGACCGGATATATTGCAGTCCTGGCCATCGGCATGACGCTGGTCATCGTGATCCGCCATATCGACTTATCCGTAGGTTTCCTGTCCGGATTCATGGGCGCAATCTGTGCAATCATGATGATGAAATGGGGATGGTCGGTCTGGATTGCCATACCTGCAGTCATGATCTTTGGTATCCTCATCGGATGCATCAACGGTTTACTTGTTGCAAGGCTGAATATTCCAGCCTTTGTCGTCACCCTTGCCGGATGGTTGATTTTTAGGGGCCTGATCCTGTGGGTAACGGAAGAGACGGGTACCATCGTGATTAACAATCCGACCTTTAACGCCATCGGCAACGGCTTCATACCTGACATTGCAAATGTTGGGTTTCATTTGCTTACCGTAATATTGGGAGCAATCGGGATCACGCTTTTTATCTGGAGCGAATTTCGCGGAAGAACCGTGAAGCAGAAGTATAATTTTGAAGTGATCTCCATGAATATATTTATATTAAAATTAGTTTTTATATCTGCAATTATGGCCTATATTACATGGATCCTTGCAGGATACAACGGACTATCCTGGACCATCGTGATTGTAGCCGTCACAGCGTTCGTCTATCATTTTATCGCAACTAAGACTGTTCTAGGAAGACATATCTATGCATTGGGCGGCAACCCTGAGGCGGCCAAACTGAGCGGCGTCAATGTTACAAAGATCACGGTATGGGTGTTCTGTTCCATGGGCATGCTGTCGGCGCTATCCGGTGTTCTGTTCGCTTCCCGTCTCCAGTCAGCAACAACAACTGCGGGAACCCTATTTGAGCTAGACGCCATCGCTGCTGCCTATGTCGGTGGTGTATCCGCTGCAGGCGGCGTCGGCAAGGTCACCGGATCCCTGATTGGGGCGCTGGTCATGTCCTCTTTGGTCAGTGGCATGAATCTGATGGGTACCGGTATCTATTATCAATACATCATCAGAGGCGCAGTCCTTGTACTCGCAGTAATCTTCGACGTAGCAACGCGCAGAACAGCGGCAAAGGCAGTTTAATCACTTCCTCTATGATATATGTGTAACGAAAAGCAGCCCCAATAGAAATTTTTCGCCGGGGCTGTTTTGTTATGTTTTTGGCTTGCGTACAATTCAGAAAAGCAGAGCATCAAGCTTCACAGCGCTCTTGGATTATGGTAAAATATGGCGAATACAACAGAAAGAGAGGAACGGGTATGCAAGAGAATCATATGAATTTATTTTTTCCTCAGTGGCAGGGAGCGGGTAGGACCAAAGAATTGCTGACAGGCGCATGGGAAATCAGAGACCAATATATCAAGGTACAGGATTATATTTCAGTGCCTGTGAGTGAAGAGGAAAACACGCAAATCGAAAACGGCATCCTGGGATATCGGGACATTTTTAAGCAATTAAAGCAGGCGAAAGCGATCATTGCCGCAGAGAATCCAAGCAGTATTTTTACGGTTGGAGGAGGCTGTGATGTTGAAATTGTAACCGTATCGCATTTAAACGATCTATTCAACGAAGACCTGACCGTAGTCTGGATTGATGCCCATGGGGACCTGAATACGCCGGAATCCTCGCCGAGCAAATGCTTTCATGGAATGCCGCTGAGAACCTTACTGGCGGACGGAAATCCTCAAATGGTGGAAACGGCTTTTTCGAAGCTATCTCCTTCCCAACTGGTCATGATCGGGCAACGGGATCTGGATGTACCGGAGCAGGATTACATAGAAGAAAGTAACATTGATGTGATTGGGCCGGGTGACTTCAGCATTGAACGTGCGATCAGTGCAATTAAGTCAAAAGGTTCAAATAACCTTTACATCCATATTGATCTTGATGTTCTGGATTTTGACGAGTTTCCTTATGTCATGGTGCCTTCGCCCGATGGGCTGAAAACCGATCAATTATTAGAGTTGCTGGCGCAGCTGAAGCAGGAATTTCATATCGTTGGCTTGAGCCTGCTGGAATACACCTCCTCGGAGAAAAAGGAAATAAAAATCCTCTCCGACATCATCAGGATGGGAGAGGGATTATAGGTCAATCCGGCATCGATACTACCGACGTTATCCAATCAAGTCCGCAAATACGGAAATCGCGTAATCGATGTCTGCTCTTGAAATCTCATTGGAGGTTACGAAACGGAATTCTCCTAGTTCGCAGCCATTGATTTTGATTCCCTTTTCTAACATCCTGGCCGGCAGGCTGTCGGTGAGCGCATCCGGTCTGTCCAGCTTGAAAAAGACCATATTGATTTGAACGGAATTCAGATCGACCTCCACTCCGTCCAACTCGCTTAGCCTCTTCGCCATGTATTTCGCGTTGTCGTGATCCTCCTTCAGTCTTTTTGTCATTTCATTCAGAGAGATCATTCCTGCAGCGGCCAGAAGTCCGCACTGTCTCATGCCTCCGCCCAGCATTTTTCGATATTTTCTGGCTTTGGCGATTGTCTTTGCATCACCGGCCAGAATCGAGCCCACCGGCGCACAGAGACCCTTTGACAGGCAGCAGGATACGGTGTCGCAGTTTTTCGTAATTTCCCTTACATCCACATCAAGCGAAGCAGCTGCATTGAATACTCTTGCTCCGTCCAGATGCACGGCGATCCCGTTTTTCTTTGCTAAGGAATAAACCTCTCCCATTACTTCTACAGGAACCACAATACCGTTTGCCAGTGCATTTTCCATGCAGATGAGAACAGTTTTCGGTTCATGGATATCGTCCGGCCGAATGGCCTTCTCGATGCGTTTTGCATCGTAGATGCCATTCGGAAAGGAAAGCTGTCTCAGATTAGCGCCGGATAAAACCGCCGCAGCACCGACCTCGTGAACAAAGATATGGCAGTCCGCACTGACGATTACCTCGTCCCCACGCCCGGTTTGGCACATCAAAGCAAGTTGGTTGCCCATGGTTCCCGAAGGGACAAACAGAGAGGCTTCTTTTCCAAGCGTTTCAGCAGCAAGGGATTCCAGCTTGTTGACGGTTGGGTCATCCTGATAGACATCATCCCCCACCTCTGCGACGTACATTGCATCGCGCATCGCCTGCGTTGGCTGTGTTACGGTGTCGCTTCTCAAATCAATAAATCTCATTTGTAACTTCCTTCCTTTCTGGTTCTTCGTTTATTCCGCACACTTTCATTATATTAACTTTTTATTCTAAAATCAATATTTGCTGATTTATCAGGTATAGATTGTATTTATTGCAATAATCGAATATAATCGAAGTGAAGATTGATCCAAAATTTGACTAATCATCGATTATAATGAATTAAATATAGATGATAACGCAGAAAAATGGGAGGATTGGATAGGTAATGAAAAAATGATGGAGAAAAACAAAAATGATGACGGCAGTAGCAGTACTGCTTCGATCAAACTGACACCGCATCAGGAAAGAGTAAGAGACGCCTTGATCGATCGGAGGCTCAACGTATTCAATGTTGTGGAGATCATTGCGAATGAAAAAGTTGCTGATATGATGGATCGGATGGAGATGTGTACCTGTTCCAAGTGCACCTGTGATGTATTGGCGATCGCCCTGAACGCACTACCCACAAAATATGTTACATCCCATGCAGGTAAGCAATATTTTCAGTTAAACAGCTATAAAAAGCAGTTTGAGACAGATGTTGAAATTGCGCTGATGAGAGCGTGCCTTACCGTGAAAGAAGCGCCAAACCACGAGGGTGATGAAGGCAAATAACTGGATTACGGACGTTAATGACGAGAAACAGTACATACAGAACACAGAAATAAAAAGGTATGATCCCGATAAAATCCGGTATCATACCTTTGCTTATTTATTGATTGTCTTAGATCAGCATCAATACAATATAACCTGCGAAAGAAACGAGCGTATAGTAAACCACCGCCTGGCTTAAAAAATGCCGCTCCGACTCATCGTCCTTCACAATAACCGGCATAAGATATGAAGGCGGTAAAATCAAAAATGCATAAAAAGCAATATTGAAAAGCGGATCCACCTCTCCGACGAGCTGACGAATCAGGAGGGCGACTATCGTTCCGATTGCCAGAACCGGTACCAATCTGGCGATGATATGCAGCGCGATTTTCCTGGAGTTCTCTTTTTCGATCACCAAAGAATAACCGACGATCATTAAAATCAACGGAACACCGATATTGGAAATCGTGGTCATTGCACTGATCGCGGACCTGCCCCAGAAATAGGTCAGCAGAACGTTATAGAGTCCTGTTATATTGACCAATAACCCGCCGAAGATTCCCAGCATGATCGGAGTTCGAATGAATCTGCCCAAGGTTTCGATCAAATTGAATCGGCCGCTGGTTTTAAACTGCACGTATGGAATCGCAACAAACCAAGCGAAAAATTCATGGCCGAGCCCGATGAGCATGATCAGCTGCAAATTTTCAGAACCAAAAAGCGCAGCGAAAAGGCCGATTCCGATCATTCCAAATTCAAATCCACCCATGAACCATGGTGTGAAGATAGAACCAAAAGTATCGGGCAGTTTACGCCGCAAGAGCAGTCCTATGAAAAATAGCGCGAGACACATCGCAAATACCAGAACTACGATGATAATATATTTTGCTTCAAGTGCGGTTCCTGCAAAGGACAAAAACAGAAGACAGGGGAGTGCAACATTCACGATGATACTTTTTAATTCATTCATGGCGCTACCTGATATAATATTCCGCTTTCGGAGAATCCATCCGACCGCAAGGATTATAAGCACGGGGAGCAGTTTTTCTAATAATGCAGTCATTCTTTTAACCTTTCCTTTTATTGTGAAATTCAGATAATAATACAATACAAAATATGTGCAATCAACAAAAGTATACTTACCCGTTATAACACTGCATAAAACATCCGTCAAGAGCTGAACTTCACAACTTATTCTATTGCAGCAGAATGATTTGCCGTGGTATCATGGATCGTAATGGATGAATTTATGAGATTTGATTGGAGGAGACGATGTTCGAAATTGACAATAATGAGCTTGCGTTAAAGCAGCAGGAGCTTGATTCCCAAGGACTGAAGGAAGAAGCAAGGAAAATGAGAACGGAGTTCTTAAAGCAGATCAAAGAGAGCGGGATCGACCATTGCCCCTGCAAGGAGGCGTGCGTCCACCATGGGAATTGCTATGAATGCGTGATGATACATCGAGGGCACCGGGACCATCTTCCGCTCTGCCTGTGGGATATGGTAAATGAAAAGATGCACGGCCTATCGCGTTTGACAGAAGGCTCGCTTAACGACTATTCGCCACGGGACGACTGTGAAAAATGAAGATCATTAAAATAGATAGGAAATAACAACACCTTCCGGTTTTGATCCGGAAGGTGTTGCGTTAACTTGACTAAATTTCGTTTTTGACTTCGTACTCCATGAGCATCTCGTCACAGTTTGGGAACTTGGGGCAATTTAAACAATCTTTCCAAATTTTATGGGGCATATTGTCTTTGCTTATCACATTAAATCCACATTTTTGAAAGAATTCAGTCTTATATGTCAGCGTAAAAACCTTTTTGAGACCCAGTTCTTTTGCTTCTTGAATAAAATGTTCGACGAGTTTTTTGCCAATCCCCTGACCTGAGAAGCTTTCCTTTACGGCTAGCGTTCTGACTTCGGCGAGGTCGACCCAAAGGATAGACAGAGCGCCGATCCCAACCACTTCGCCATCAATTTCCATAACAGAGTAATTCCTGATATTTTCATAGATCGAGCTTCGCGAACGAGCGAGCATCAAACCTCTTTTTGCATAATAATTCACAAGCTTGTGTATTGCTTCTGAATCGGACAGCCTTGCTTTTCTGATTGCCATTGCCTTATCTTACCTCTCTTCCGCCAACGTTTTGTTTTGTAAATAATAACAGATATTGAGGTGCAACACAATACATGGAACTTATAATTATGCATACACAAAGGAAGACTTCCTAATGGGTTTCCATTATTTGTGTTGTTGCCCATTAAAAATATTGTATACTTGTATTATTTTATACAATTTTTTAACAAACCTATTCCGCTCATAGGGGGTTTTAATGTATAATGTTTTGTATGTATCTTTAAAAATCTAAGGAGGAGAATTACATGAAAAAGATTTTAAGTTTGGCTTTAATTTTATTATTGGCAATGGGTATGATGGTAGGCTGCGGAGGTGCACAAGACGATCCGACTCCGGAAGCAACCGTGTACAATATCGCAACCGACACAACCTTTGCTCCATTTGAATTCCAGAATGAAGCCGGTGATTATGTTGGAATCGATATCGAGATCCTTGCCGCCATCGCCGAGGACCAGGGCTTTGAGTACGAACTCAATCCGTTGGGATTCAGCGCAGCCGTTGCGGCCCTGGAATCCAACCAGACAGACGGCGTTATTGCAGGCATGAGCATCAACCCTGATCGTCAGAAAAAGTACGACTTCTCAGCGCCTTACTATGATTCGGGTGTTGTAATGGCAATCGCTGCAGACGCCGCCGCAATCACATCCTACGAAGACCTGGCCGGAAAGAAAGTAGCAGTTAAGACCGGTACGGAAGGGGCAACCTTTGCAGAATCCATCATGGATCAATATGGATTTAAGCTTGTTTATTTTGACGAATCCCCATTGATGTATGAAGATGTGAAAACAGGGAATTCCGTTGCTTGCTTCGAAGATTATCCGGTAATGGGATATGGAATCACCCAGGGCAATGGCCTGAAGATGGTTACCGACATGGAAAAAGGATCCTCCTACGGTTTTGCAGTACTGAAAGGTAAAAACACAGAGCTTTTGGAAATGTTTGATGCAGGACTGACCAATATTCGTGAGAATGGAACGTATCAGGAGATCATAGACAAGTATATCGCTGCTGAATAATGATGAGGAAATAAGATGAATTTAGGTAAAGTTTTCAGTGAAGTAAATCCGCTTCTGCTAAAGGGCTTATGGATCACAATAGAAGTATCGGTATTGTCTCTTCTATTGGCATTTGCACTGGGATTGTGTACATGCTTCTTCGGTATGTCAAAAAAAGCACCACTTCGCTGGATATCCAAAGCATATGTTGGATTAATCAGAGGAACCCCTATGTTGGTTCAGGTGTTTTATGTTTATTTTGCGATTCCCCAACTGCTTCAGTTTATGGGATTTGACGTAAGATTAACACCTTTTAGCGCCGGGCTGATTACTCTAACGTTGAATGCGGGAGCCTATATGTCTGAAATCTTCCGGGGAGCCATCAATGCGGTGAACACCGGTCAAATGGAAGCGGCCAGAAGCCTTGGGCTATCACAAGCACAGGCAATGAGGAAGGTCATTCTGCCGCAGGCGTTCCGTATCTGCTTGCCATCCCTGGTCAATCAGTTCATCATCACAATTAAGGATTCATCTCTTATTTCGGTCATTGGCCTTGCGGAGATCATGTATCAGGCGAAAATTTATGTAGGTCGTACCATGGAGTCATTTGCAACCTACACCTGGGTCGCAATATACTACCTCGTTCTGATTGGCATACTCACCTACGTCGCAAAGATCGTTGAGAGGAAGGTGCAGATATGACAGCACAGATCATCGTAAACAACCTTCATAAACACTTTGGTCATCTGGAAGTGCTCAAAGGGATCAATCTGGAGATCGAAAAAGGACAGGTCGTCTGTGTCATCGGACCCAGCGGATCAGGAAAATCGACATTATTAAGATGCATCAACCGCCTGGAAGAGCCTACCCACGGCGATATCACCGTCGACGACATTAGGATCACAGATCCCAAAGTGGATATCAATAGAACAAGAAGACATATCGGAATGGTCTTTCAGCAGTTCAACCTGTTCCCCCATCTCAGCGTCAAGGAAAATATCATGATGGCGCCTTTGGAATTGAAGCTCAAGACAAAGGAAGAGGCGGAGCAAAAGGCAATCGAACTGTTGGAGAGAGTCGGCCTCTCGGATAAAGTCAACGCAAAGCCAAGGCAGCTTTCCGGCGGGCAGCAGCAGCGTGTTGCCATCGCAAGAGCCCTCGCCATGGAACCGGATATCATGCTTTTTGATGAACCGACTTCCGCTCTGGATCCGGAAATGGTCGGAGAAGTTCTGGCCGTCATGAAAGAGCTCGCCTCTATGGGGATGACAATGGTCGTGGTAACACATGAAATGGGATTTGCAAAGGATGTAGCCGACAGGGTGATCTTCATGGACGAAGGAATCATCATGGAGGAAGCGACTCCTGCAGAAATATTTGCGAACCCGAAAAATACGAGGACCATGGAATTTCTGAAGAAGGTTTTGTCGGTATAAATATCTTCGCTGAAGAGATGATTGTAATAGTAAAATAAAAATGTAAGGAAGACTTCCCTGTGACGGGAGGTCTTCTTTTCTATGAGAACTGTTTTCTTAGCCGGGGCATATAATATAATATTTGCTGAAAGGGAGTGTTTCCGATTCCTACCCATAACCGATTTGACGGATCCCGATATCTCACCTATGAACAAATGAATCTGATCAACGAATTCAGGCTGCACTCTCTGGAATATGCGATGTGGAGCAGGGCCCTAATTTTCGCGTTAAAATTTCAAACGGACAGCATCGACGCGGTATACGAAAGGCTGCACCATGAACCGGTGCATATGTATGAGACCGCCCGAAATTTCTATGGTCCGCAGCTTTCGGAGCAATATCTGAATTACCTTGCACGACAGCTAATCACGTTCAGAAATCTTGCCGAAGCCCTCATGAATAACGATTATCAGACCGCAGATCGATACTGGCGAGATTGGAACAATACCGGAGAACAAATTGCTGAATTTCTGGCACGAACTAATCCTTATTGGGAAAAGGCGCAATGGCAACAGCTGCTGCAAGAGTATCATTTATCCATGTATTATGAAATATTAGCAATTTTTTCGGGCGACTACAGAAGAGGGATAGAAATATTTGACCGAATCGTCGACCATATGATCATGATGGCGGATTATATGTCGCGCGGTTTGATGTTGAATTTAGCAGCTACCTCACCGGAAAATCCGCCTGCCCGACCGGAGATAAATCGATTCATTGACTGCAAGCTGCTGTTAAAAAAGCCGATCAGACAGCACTGCATACAAAAACTATAAAACAACCTACCGGTTGTTTTTTTTTACGTTAGGAGCAGGTTGACAGATAAAAAGAAGAGAGGTATGCTGAGAATATTTATACAGGAATCTTTATTTAACGATCGTTGCAGGAGGGAGAGATTAGTATGCTAAGTTTAAAACAGTTCTCGGCCATGAATATTCTGCACAGTAGATTTTCCTTGGAATATTTTTTGGATGGCATGAAGGCAATAGGATTTGAAAATATCGAGTTATGGGGCGCAGTCCCACACTATAATTTTATGGCTCCGCAGTTGGAACAGCAAGCGCACATCA
>Ga0366778_1042_pt2 | contig 18726 bp, 14 predicted proteins | sample BONcelHN113001E9_FD_207058 | JGI IMG/M metagenome (GOLD analysis project Ga0366778, IMG submission 207058) | Enriched cells from coal bed in the Powder River Basin, Montana, United States - BONCAT cells N11 rep2 HSBNCT.N11.300.1.E9 ...
GTTGGTAAAGGATCACAGGACCAATGCGGAAGTAGGAAATGTCCATGCGGTTATGAATGGGGAACTGGACTACTTCATCAATGAAAAATTGAAAATGAAAGATTAATTACTTGGGTAATATCGCGAGAATAGTACGAACCAGGCGTGTTGTACCTTATCACAGGAGGGTATATGAATATTATTGAAAAATTGGCACAGGAATTAAAATTAAAACTGTCTCAGGTCGAAAACACCGTCCAGCTCATCGATGACGGCAATACAATTCCTTTTATCGCCCGTTATCGGAAAGAGGTGACCGGAGCACTTTCGGATGTTACACTGCGAGATTTGGATGAACGGCTGGCGTACCTCCGCAATCTGGAACAGCGCAAGGAAGAAGTCATCCGCATTATCGACGAACAGGGCAAGCTCACAGACGAATTAAAGGAGGCAATCCAGAAAGCGGAAGTGTTGCAAAGAGTCGAAGACCTTTACAAGCCATTCAAGCAGAAGAAGTCAACTAGAGCATCCAAGGCGAAGGAAAAGGGGCTGGAGCCTTTGGCCTTGATTATCTGGGCGCAGGAGCTGGAAGCTGGCATACTGAATGAATTGGCAGCCCCTTATGTGGACGAAGAAAAAGGTGTGGCAAATGAAGCTGAGGCGATTCAGGGCGCGATGGATATCATCGCTGAAATGATCGCCGATGATCCGGAGCTGACTGCAATTGTGAGAGAGAGAACCCAGAGAGCAGGGCTGATTACCTCCACTGCGGAAGATTCGTCGGAAAGCACCGTTTTTGATCTGTATTACGAATTCTCTGAAGGGATCTCTAAAATACCGGATCACAGGGTTTTGGCAATCAATCGTGGGGAAAAGGAAAAGAAACTGAAGGTGAAGGTCATTTCCCCTGTAGAGGAAATCCACAAGGACATGAAGGATTTCGTCATCAATAATGAGAAATCAATCTTTGTCGGCTTGCTGAACGATGTGATTGAAGATTCCTATAAACGTCTGATGGCCCCTTCCATTGAAAGGGAAATGAGAAACCTTTTGACCGAGCGTGCCGAAAAAGAAGCAGTGAAGGTATTTGCAAGAAATACGGAAAAGCTGCTCATGGTACCTCCGGTAAAAAATGCAAGGATCATCAGCATCGACCCCGCGTACCGGACGGGCTGCAAGGTGGCTGTGCTTGATGAGACGGGAAAACTCAAAGCCTATACGACGATTTACCCAACCGAACCCAAGAATGACGTTGCCGGCACGGAAAAGACCTTGCTGCAGCTCATTGAAAAATATAATTCCAACGTAATCGTCATTGGCAACGGAACCGCTTCGAGAGAGACGGAAGCCATCGTTGCTAATTTCATAAAGAAATACAAGCTCGATGTAAACTACACGATTGTCAACGAAGCGGGCGCTTCCGTATATTCAGCTTCTAAGGTGGCAACGGAGGAATACCCCGATTTGGACGTGACAACAAGAGGCGCCATGTCAATCGGAAGAAGACTGCAGGATCCGTTGGCTGAACTGGTTAAAATCTCCCCGAAGCATATCGGTGTAGGCCAGTATCAGCACGATATCAATCAGGGACTTCTGGACGGCGCGCTTACAAATGTAGTAGAAGACTGTGTAAACAGAGTGGGAGTGGATCTGAACACCGCATCCCCTTCCCTGCTTTCCTATATCGCCGGCGTCAATTCGGGCATTGCGAAAAATATCGTTTCCTATCGTGAGGAAAACGGAAGGTTTCAGGACCGAAAAGAATTGAAAAAGGTTGCCAAGCTGGGGGACAAGACGTATAACCAGTGTGCAGGGTTTATGCGGATCGCCGAAGGAAAGAATCCTCTGGATGGGACCTCCGTCCACCCGGAATCTTATGCGGCAGCAGACAGCATGTTAAAGAAGCTGGGGATCGATAAGTCTGAAATCGGAAAAGGCGGGGCCAAGCAGATTGAGGACAAGATCCTGATGATGTATCCGGTTGAAAAGAAGCAGCCAAAACCAGACGGCAGCGGTCTGGCGGCATTGGCGGCACTGCTGCCTGATGAGAAAGAAAACAGCGGAAATCTGAGCAAAAGTATAGAGAAGCTGGCGGCAGATCTCGGAATCGGCGTCATGACACTGACGGATATCATTAGTGAAATCAAGAAGCCTGCCAGAGACCCCCGTGAAGATGCACCGGCTGTTGTGTTCCGTAATGACGTTTTGTCCTTTGAAGACCTGAAGGTGGATATGGAACTCACGGGAACCGTAAGAAACGTGGTGGATTTCGGTGCCTTTGTCGACATCGGTGTGAAGAATGATGGACTTGTTCATGTTTCTCAGATCAGCGACAAATTTATCAAGCATCCGATGGATGCGGTTAGTGTGGGAGATACGGTGAAGGTTAAAATCCTGAACATCGACTACGACAAGCAAAAGGTCGCGCTGACAATGAAGCTTAATGGGAAATAAAAGAAGTTAAATGTTAAAAAATTGACACATATTAAATGGGCGGAAAGCCCTATAAATGCAGGTTTGTCTGTTGTAAATGCAGACAAACCTGCAATTTTTTTTGCACTGTACAAAAAAATATTGACAACATGCTTTGGTAGTCTTACAATATTGATTAAGAACAGGAAAACACCGCAATAATTAAGGGTACACAATGATATTGCTGAATATTATTTGCTCAAAATACATATTCGCACAATATGTGTAGTTTCCTGGAACTGAAGAAGATGAAAAACCGAAAATATTTCGGAAAATAGAACGGATGGGCATGTCAGAAACCGCACATTCTAATTTTGGGGAGAACATATTAGGAGGATTTAAAATGATTATCGGAGTACCAAAAGAAATTAAAAACAATGAAAACAGAGTAGGAATGACACCCGGCGGAGCAAAATCATATGTGAAAAAAGGACATAAGGTTTTGGTCGAAACCCACGCAGGTGAGGGTAGCGGATTTTCTGATGAAGAGTATAAAGCTGCAGGCTGCGAAGTTTACGCAGATGTGAAACAACTGTTTGCTGATGCGGATATGATCGTTAAGGTAAAGGAACCTCTTGCATCAGAGTATGGACTGTTTAAAGAAGGCCAAATATTATACACCTACCTTCATCTTGCACCTGCGCCTGAATTAACCGCAGCATTACTGAAGGCAAAGGTGAAGGGGATTGCCTTTGAAACAGTTCAACTTCCAAGCCGTGAGTTGCCTCTGTTAACCCCAATGAGTGAAGTTGCAGGAAGAATGTCAATCCAGGTTGGCGCGACATTACTTCAGAAATATAACGGCGGTCTCGGCGTATTGCTGGGCGGCGTTCCAGGTGTTGCCCCTGCGGAGGTTGTTATCGTAGGCGGTGGTAAGGTTGGAACCAATGCTGCCAAAATGGCGGTAGGAATGGGTGCCAAAGTGACGGTCCTCGATATGAGCTTGTCCAGACTTGCTTATCTGGACGATATTTTTAACGGAAGAATCACAACATTGGTTTCCAACGAATACAATTTGGAAGAATCCATCAAGAAGGCAGATCTTCTGGTCGGAAGCGTATTGATTCCGGGTCAGGCTGCTCCAAAGGTTGTGAGCGAAGATATGGTCAAGAAGATGAAAAAAGGCTCCGTTATCGTAGACGTAGCGATTGATCAGGGCGGATCCATTGCAACCATCGATCGAGTAACCACCCACGACAACCCGTCCTATGAGAAGCATGGCGTCGTTCATTATTCCGTGGCGAACATGCCGGGAGCAGTTCCAAGAACATCAACCATCGCATTGGAAGGAGCTACGCTTCCTTACGGCCTGATGCTGGCAGACAAAGGATTGGAAAAGGCTGTCTTGGAAAATGAACCGCTCATGAAGGGACTGAACGTATACGAAGGCCATGTGACCTATGAAGGAGTTGCAGACAGCCTGGGTCTTGAATATGTTGATCCTTATACACTGATTAAATAAACCGATTTTAATTTAACGATAAATTAATTGTTCTGTCTTATGGGGAACTTATCGGAAGGTGCAGCACCGTCCGGTAAGTTCCTTCTCCTTTGGGTGAACTTGATTTAAAAGAATTGAAATGATACAATGAATATTAGAAAAACACAAGGAGAAAGAGAGAAATATGACAAAGATTAATACAGTGCTGTTCGATTTCGACGGCACAATCATGGATACAAACAGTGTAATTATGCAATCCTGGCAGCATACCTTCCGTACCGTTGAGGGTAAGGAAAGACCGGAGGAAGACATCATCGGAACCTTCGGAGAACCGCTCTACGTCACAATGGAAAAGCTTCTTCCCCAGATTTCGGTAGAAGAAGGTGCTGAAATTTACAGAAGCTTTCACCATGACAACTTCATCGATCTGATCGACATCTTTCCCGGAATACTGGAATTGCTGGAGGGATTGAAGGCAAGAGGATATAAGACCGGTATCGTTACCTCGCGTTTAAGGCATACCACAGAAATCGGTCTGAATAAATATGACATGGAACAATACTTTGATGTCATCGTTACCTGTGATGATACAGATAAGCATAAACCAGACCCGGAACCCGTGAATATCGCGCTGGAGCGGCTCGGCTCAAAACCGGAAGAGGCCATCATGGTCGGTGACAGTATGTTTGATATCCTTTGTGCTAAGAATGCAGGGGTAAAAGCCGCCCTTGTCAGCTGGGCACTGGCTGTAAGTGAAGAAGATAAAAATGGAGAGAATGCACCGAACTATATCATAGAAAAGGCGGAAGATTTACTGGACCTATTGGAAAGATGAGTCGACTGGCGGTGCAAAGCAGGTTCGTAGGAACAGGGATTCCTAGTTAAGGAACAGGAGGAGAGCGGAATGAAATATGCATTTATCATGAATTCAGCAACACAGAATCCTGACAGCTACTCGGTGCTTTACGAGGACGCAGGAAACCAGTACTATTTTGCCGCAGTCCACGGAATGAAAATGTCCCGGGAGCTGGCGAAGAAGCTGGCTGACGATGGCTATGAGTTGATCGACCTCTGCGGAGATTACAATGAAGAAAAGACTGAGGATATCAGAACGTCTTCAGAGGGAAAGATCAAAGTAAACTATGCAAAATATACAGAAGAAGAGATAGCAAGGTTTAACGCCCTGAAGGACATCAGTAAGTATGGAATTATCGTTCTGGGATTTGATTTGAGCAAGGATCTGGTTAGATTAAAATTGGAAAGTGAAGAATTCAATACCGATATCGCCATTGTCGCCAAAGAAGAAACGGCAGTCCTAGAGGCAAAGAAAATGGTGGCAGACGGGATCTGTTTTATCGAGCTGTGCGGCTATTTTGACGAAGAAAAAGCGGTAGTTGTGGCGGAGGCCATCGGGCATAAAGTACCTCTTGGCTTCTGCGGATAAAAAAAATTATGCACCGCGGCGTGTGTGTTCTCACGGGAAACCGTCCGAACAACGTGAGCGATTTCCAAGAGAATACACCTGCCAGGTGCCCAATTTTTAGAAGCCCATGACGATGTTGAAAGATACATCGTCTTTTGTGTTATTATAGCCCTGGAAGAAAATTTGATTTCCCTCGTTGGCTTTTCTCATCGTAAAATGGTCTCCGGCACGGAGCTCGGACAAGAAATAGATATCCATTCGCTTGAGATCCTTCAGATTTTTCTGCTCCTCTTCACTAAAAATATCGTAGGCGAACTCACCGTATCGGCAATTATTAACATGGCCCAGACAATCGATCTGGCTTGGCTGCACGGTTCTTTCCACAACCGATCCCAAGTCCACATCCATTTTAAAACCTGGAGAGGCTTCCAAAAGGAAGAGCGGAGTGGGTTCGTGCATCGGGAAAGGAATCACTTTTTTCCGAAAAACGGAACGCTTTTCGATGTCCAGCAGTACGGAATGGGTGGAGCCTTTAAACATTACTTGCCCGTCGGCGTCCTTAATCAAAAGTTCACGACGGAAATAAGGGCCTCGGTGTTCGGAGAACCAGGTATTTCCGTAAAGGGTCATACTTTTTTCAATGGGTGTAACCACTTCGACGGACATGGAAATCAACGCCCAGGCTAGACCATGCTGCATGGTTTCATCAACATTCAGATTCAGTTGAAATAAATGCCGTTCGGCCATCTGTTCGAACAGAACCTGATAGGCATACGGCTTCAATTGACTATGCTGATTTAAATAGGAAGCAGTCGCCAATAGTTCATAAACACAATCTTTTTCTGATTTCATTATCTTCCCCTAAACTGATTCGGGATAGCTATTTGTTGAATCCCATGGACTGCCCGATCCTGGACAGGCACCGATACCATAGTATCACAGTTGGACGAAGTTGAAAAGGCATTGCAAAGCGAACTGCATAGAGTAAAGGCATAATTGGTGATGAAAATGTTGAATTTCTTTGAATTTGGGTAGTATAATAATGGATATGACGAATGAAAAGTGTGATTTTAAAGATTAATTACAATACAGGAGGAATGAAGATGAAAGTATTAATGGTTGGAACCGGCGGAGTCGGAGAAGCCGCTGCAGTAATCGCGAGCCAGAGAGATCCCAGGGGAGACTGGCTTGAGCTGATGGTGCTGGCAAACAGAACGCTGGAAAGAGCGGAGAAGGTTGCCGCCAAGATCGGAGATCCCAGATTTCCGGCGGAGCAGGTGGATGGCATGGATAAGGATGCAGTGAAGGCGCTCGTTGAAAAATATAAGGTGGATATCCTGTTTAATGCATGCGATCCAAGCCTTAATGAAAGCTTGTTCGATACAGCCTATGAATGCGGAATCAACTATATGGATATGGCTTTGAGCCTGGCTGTTCCGCATCCCACGGATCCTTATAACAAAACAAATATCAAGATGGGTGACTATCAGTTTGCAAAGCATGAAGACTGGGAGAAGCGCGGGCTATTAGCACTTGTGGGAATCGGTATCGATCCCGGTGCGGTGAACGTATTTGCAAGATTTGCCCAGAAGCATTATTTTGATGAAATCGATGAGATTAGCATCAAGGACGGTGGCAATCTGACGGCAGAAGGGTATGACATCACCTTCGGGTTTTCCATTTGGACCACCATTGATGAGTGTCTAAACCCTCCTTACAAATGGGAAAAGGGCAAAGGGATCTATACCGTAGAACCGTTCTCAGAGCCGGAGCTCTTTACTTTCCCGGATGGGATCGGTGAGCAAGAGCTGGTAAATGTGGAGCATGAGGAAATCGTCATGCTGCCGAGATATATGGGTGATGTGGCGAAGAAAATGAGCTTTAAGTATGGACTCGGCTCCGACTTTATTACGATGCTGAAAAATCTGAGAGCATTGGGATTGGACGACAAGCACGGCAAGGTAAAAGGAACCGATCTAACCCCGAGGGATGTGGTGAGCATGGTAGCACCCAATCCGGTGGAGGTAGCGGACAAGATCAAAGGAAAGTGCTGCGTGGGTACCCAGGTGACAGGGAAAAAGGATGGAATGGAACGCAAGATTTTCATCTACCAGACCACCGACAATGAAGAGGAAATGGACCGGATCGGCTCCGGCTGTGTCGTCGCTCAGACTGCGTATAACCCGGTCATGGCCCTTGAACTTCTGGCAAAAGGAACGTGGAGCGGACAGGGGGTATTGGGTCCGGAGTGCTTCAATCCCGATGTGTACATTACATTGGCGGATGAGTATGATTACTACATGGGCGTTATGGAAATGGAATCGGCGTACAAAAAGCGGCAGGATAAAAACGCTTTGATCCAAGGGGTAAAATGATTTTCGTTACTTCTTTGCGCTAAATAAAACATTCATTTAAGGAATTCCGGATAAATCATTGGACGGATTGCAAAAAGCCGAAAATTGGGATAAATTAGTATTAAATTTAATCCGTTTGGAGGCGAAATTTTGAAAATTTTAATGGTGGGTACCGGAGGAGTCGGAGAAGCAGCTGCAATCATTGCAAGCCAGAGAGATCCCAAGGGAGAATGGCTGAACTTGATGGTGCTGTCCGATTTCAATCTGGAAAGAGCACAGTCAGTTTCAAAGAAAATTGCAGATGCCAGATTTCCGGCTGAAAAGGTGAATGCACGAAATAAGGATGAGGTTAAGACCTTAATCCAAAAATATGAAGTTGACCTTTTATTCAATGCCTGTGACCCAAGCTTTAACGAAACCTTGTTTGATACAGCTTATGAATGCGGAGTCAGATATGCGGATATGGCACTTTCCTTGTCCATACCCCATCCGACGGACCCCTATCATAAGACAAACGTTATGATGGGCGATTACCAATTTGCCAAGCATGAAGATTGGGAAAAATGCGGATTGCTGGCTCTCGTAGGGATAGGGATGGACCCGGGAGCGGTAAATGTATTCGCAAGATTTGCACAAAAACATTATTTTGATGAAATTGATGAGATTAGCATCAAGGATGGAGGCAACTTAACGGCAGAGGGCTACGATATCACCTTTGGATTTTCAATTTGGACGACCATAGACGAATGCCTGAATCCACCGTTCAAATGGGAAAAGGAAAAGGGGATTTATACCGTTGAGCCGTTCTCCGAACCGGAGCTCTTTCCTTTCCCCGACGGGATCGGCGAACAGGAATTGGTGAATGTGGAGCATGAAGAAATGGTTATGCTGCCGCGTTTTATGGGTGACTCCGCAAAAAGGATGAGCTTCAAGTACGGTTTGGGCCGAGACTTTATCACCATGCTGAAAAACCTGAGAGCGCTGCGGCTTGACGACAAAGACGGAAAAGTGAAAGGCACCAATCTTTCGCCGAGAGATGTGGTCGGAATGGTTGCACCGAGCCCGACGGAAGTAGCGGACAAGCTGAAAGGCAAATGCTGCGTCGGCACTCTGGTGACAGGGAAAAAGGATGGAAAGGAAAGAAAAGTTTTCATTTACCAAACCTCGGATAATGAGGAACTGATGGTGCGAATCGGCTGCGGCTGTGTCGTCGGACAGACGGCTTACAATCCAGTCATCGCTTTTGAGCTGCTGGCAAAGGGTAAGTGGGAAGGCAAGGGTGTCCTAGGTCCGGAATGCTTCAATCCCGATGATTTCATCAAATTGGCGGACGAATACGATTTCTACATAGGCATGATGGAGATGGAATCCGAATATAAAAAGGTGCTGGACAAGCAGGCACTCCTGACTGCGGCGGAATAAGTTCAGATACAATTAAAAAAGGATAAAAAACCAGCCCGGCAAGAGAGGAATTGGAATGTCCGCTCAAACCGGGCTGTTGTATGAAATCTTTTAAGTTATCACGGTTCAGTATAAACTATAATGGAACCATTATTTCATAATTGTAGAAATTCGATTTGTTTTTGTCAATTTTAATTGATATACAATAAATGCTCCGCAATTCGGACCATATCTTCCAACTCAACAGGGCCGTACAACATAAATAAAAAACCATACTGATTCCACAGCAGAGTCGTCTCTCCGTTTTTTGCAGTCCAAAAGGCAGGATTACCCTGGATGGAGGTTTCGCCGTTTTTCACATCCTCCTTATCAACCAGGATTTCTGCGCCGTCGGAAGGCTCCTGCGTTAAGAGCAAAATATCCAAGGCTTCATTTTGGAATGCGATTGTTTTGGCTGGGCCTGCGGCTTCTGCCTCTACAAATAGATAGCCCTCCGGCAGATAATCAGGATAATATACGACCTCCCAATCAGGGGGGAGATTTTTCTCAGCCTCAGCATCAGCCTTGCCCATTTCCACCGGAATGATTTTTATATAGGCATCGCTATTTTGAAAAACAAAATCAAAGTATTCACCGCGCAACGAATCTGCGTTGGCGAGCAAGACCGAGAAGGATGCAGAGACCAGAAGAACGATCACAGCAGCCATTTTTGCATAACGCTTTATAGATTGATCCCTTTTTTTATTCAGATGTTTCTTCTCATACTTTCGTGCTAGCGCAAGGATTTGGAGTTCCATTTTTTCGGGAATCTGAATTTCTCCGGCATCCCGCTCCCAACGTTCACATTCCATCAGCATTTCGTCTTCCGCTGCTTTTCCGACCACAGCAAAAAAGCTGTCGCTTGGAGCAAAGCTGTTTATTTCTTCATTGCTTTTATGCTTCATCTAAGCTTCCTCTCTGTCCTTGTCAATTAATGCAGCCAGCTTTCTCCTTACCCGTGATAGCCTCTGCCTTACTACCTCCTGCGATACGCCAAGAATTTCAGCAATCTCTTGATTGGAATAGTCCCGGACATATTTTAGTATGATCAAATTGCTTTCCTCTTTGTTCAGTTTGCTCAAGTAAGCTTTGATTTCATCTCGAAGTTCTGCTTTCAAGAGGATTTCTTCTGTATTCGCAGTTTCGTCTATTATAATATATAACGCATCTTCCATAGATTCTGTGACATAAAAAACAGTTTTTCTTTTTCTTAAAATATTGATTGACTCATTCCGCATAATGATACTGATAAAGGATTTCGTTTGACTCGCGTTGATTTCGCCGACCTTTTCAATGTTCTCAAATATTTTAATAAAACATTGCTGCAGAGCATCTGCTGCATATTGTTCATCCTTCAGGATATTAATACCAATGGAATATAAGTATTTAGAATAAACGAAATAAATTGCTTCGAATTTACTGTTCAGATTTTCATCCAACGTATTGACCTTATAAACCATCGTACCCCCCTATAGCATAACAGCTTGTATGGAATTCATTCCGGACATAAAGCGTCAGAAATTTGCAGAATGCTCAAAAGCCCCCTATATATTAGGGGGCGATTATTCAGAAAATGTTGCATGCTTCGAATAATAATTTACTTTCATGGAGATTGGGTGGCTCGGGTTTTATTTACAAGGCTTCGTACAGATAAAAACACCGGCAAGAATAAGGACGCAACCGGATACCTGAAGAAAGGCGATGCGTTCATGGGCGAAAATAGCCAGAAAAAGTCCGATGACAGGCATCAGGTTGAAGTAAATTCCGGCAATGGTTGAATCGACTTTTTTTAGTCCGAAATTCCAAAGCACGATTCCCAGCGCGCCTGACATGATGCCTAGATAAAAGAGGCTGAAAATAGCTCCCATACCGGGCATGGAAAAGTCGGTGAACAGCTGCTCAATGATTGCAAAAGGCAGGATGCAGATAAATCCGGTTCCAAAGCAGATCTCAGACAAAACAAAGGTATCCATCCCTGCTGTGTTTTTCTTAGAGTAGACGGAATAGTAGGCCCATGTCAATACGGAGAGGGTAACAAGCAGAATACCCAAAAGGGTAGTTCCGGAATTCTGTGACAGATCTCCGATGGACGCAATGACAACGCCGGACACGGAAAAGAGAATGCCCAATATTTTTTTTCTGGTGATACGCTCACTTAACAGGGTATAACCGAATAGGATCATGAAAACAGGAAATAAGCCGTGAATGATTGCGGATATGTTGGCGGTGCAGGTCAAGAGGCCGAAGCTTAGTAAGACAAGATTTCCACCGTATCCGAAAATCCCATACAGGAATGCTTTTCTGGTAAAGAGATTTTTGAACCGAAAGCCGCGCTTGAGCGCAAAGGGCAGCAGTATGGTAAATGCAATTGTAATTCTGATTGCGGAAAGAGTGAACGGTCCAAGACCGGTTAAAGCGACTTTCGTCACAATAAATGCAGAGGACCAGATAAAAACGGCTGAAAAAAGGGCGATGTAGTATTTTGCATTACGAATGGATGACATTTTATTCCGGATTCTCCTCTTCTCGTTCTATCGTATGAAGCGCTTTAACAGGATTATAAAACAATTCATTGTAGCACACTACGTTTGCCGCTGCAAAGGAAAGATGCTATAATAATTGTAATTCAGTGAACCCAAATTTACTGCAATTGAAAGGGAGAACCATGCTGCACATTTACTATGGCCGGGAAAATCTGGATAAGGAAAAGTTCTTATTTGATCGGATCGCCGGGGAACTGACCGGAGATCATCAAAAAATACTGCTGCTGGTGCCAGATCAATTTACCTTGCAGGCGGAACGCAACGCGTTCGCCTACCTTTGTGTGGACGGACTCATGGATCTGGAGATCATGAGTCAGTCGAGACTCGGCTTCAAGGTATTATCGGAAGTGGGTGGTAGCAGGCGGGTGCCCGTTGATAAATATGGCAGGCATATGCTGCTGACCAAAATTCTGACGGAGCAGAACGACCACCTCCAAGCATTTCGCGGAATGAGCCGGAAGGCCTCCTTTATTGAGATGGCGAATAATCTCATTTCCGAAATGAAGCAATTTAACGCTTCACCTGAAGACATTCTGAGAATCCTTCGGGAAACGGAGGAGACCTCCATATTACATAGAAAGCTGAAGGATATCCATATCATATACGAAAAATACGAAGAGCTGATCGAAGGGAAATACCTTGATACAGAGGATTATCTCAATCTTTTCGTTTCTAAAATCGGCCAATCCCGCCTGCTGCAAAATGCAGTGATCTGGATCAGCGGATTTGATTACTTTACCCCGAAGACGATGGACATCATTGAACAGCTGATGATTACCGCCAGGGAGGTCAATGTTGTTCTGACCGCGGACTGCTCTGTGGGAGAGGGGGGCTGCGCGGTGCGGCCTGAGAGCCGGGATGGCGACCTGTTCGACCTGACTAGGGGAATCATGTATCAGTTGAGGAGCATTGCGGAACGCAGGGGCATCGGATACGAGGAAGCGCTCATCGACGCCGGCTATCAAATCAGCGCCGGCAAAAATCGGGGAGAAAAAGCGGCACCGTTGGTTCATTTGGAGCAGGAACTTTACACTCAGCCTTATCGGCAATCCTCTGCGGGAAATACCATCACCCTTTGCCAGGCTGCCAATTTTTATGCGGAAGCGGAGACTGCGGCGGCAAGGATTGTCCAGCTGACAAGGGAGGGGGGACTTCGGTATCGGGATATTCTCGTCATCTGCAACGATATGGAGACCCGCGCTTCCGTGATCAAGAGAGTTTTCGCCGACTACGGCATTATGGCATTTCTGGATAAAAAAAGGGACATCCTGCATCATCCGTCTGTAGAATTCATTACAGCCCTCATTGACATCACCTCCAAAGGCTGGCTCTATGAGGATATCTTTCGCATGCTGAAAACCAATTTGACGCCCATTTCCATCGAGGACTGTGAGGACCTGGAAAACTATGCGGTCAAGTATCGCATCAAAGGAAGCCGTTGGAAAAAGGACTTTACCTACGGTGCAAAAGCCGAAGGAGAGGAAGTCTTACAGAGGATCAATGGGATCCGGGCACAGGTATGCGATTATATTAGCGTCTTTGAAACGGAATTCAAGCAAAAGAAAACGGTTCGGGAAAGGACTGCCGCAATTTATGGCTTCCTGACGGATCAAGCGAAACTGCCGGAAAAAATCGAAGGTCTGATCGATTACCTGATGGAAGAAAATCAATATGAATATGCAGAAGAAGCCTCTCAAATCTGGAGCGTTATCATTGCCATTTTCGATCAGTTGATCGAACTGATCGGCGACGAGGAACTCCCGGCAGGGGAATATGCATCGATCCTGAAATCTGGCTTTGAAGCTGTGGAAATCGGTCTTCTTCCGCCTACCATAGACCAGATCATCGTTGGTACGATGCAGAGAACAAGAGCCGGAAACATCAAGGCGCTGATGATCCTGGGAGCAAATGACGGACTGCTTCCGGCCGCCGCGGCCTCGGAAAGTCTGCTGAACGAAGATGAGAAAACAGCGCTATATAAAAAGGGAATTGAAATCTGCAAGATTGACGACCTGCGAGCAAAGGAAGAAAAACTCGCTATTTATAAAAACCTTTCCAAGCCATCAGAATATCTCTGGATGAGCTATTCCGCATCGGATTTGGAGGGAAAGGAAAGTAAACAATCCATCCTGTTTGACAAGATCCGTAAAATCTATACCGACCTTTCGGTTTCCAAAGATATCTTAAACGAGGAGGACCCGATGCTTCTCATCGAAGCACCCGGAAGCACGTTAAAGCATATGACGGAGGCTTTCCGAAGCACCATGGAGGGTGAGCCCCTCAGAGAAGAGTGGCTGGCGGCTTATCAATGGTATGAAGCCAATTCGGAAATGCAGCTCAGGCCGGTCAAGGAGGGGCTGCTGTTCACCAACAGGCAGGAGAAAATCAGGAAGGATCTGGTCCAAAAAATATATAAAAGAGATCCCTCCCTGGAATTGTCTCTGAGCCCTTCCAGACTGGAACGGTTTTCCAGATGTCCGTTCTCTCATTTTGTCAATTATGGATTGAAGCCCGATGAGCGGAGAATTTTTGAACTTGCCGGAAGAGAAATCGGCGATGTTTACCACCAGTGTTTTATGAAACTATCGGAGCAGTTGTCTGCACCCGGAATCGATATTACGGATCCCCGATCTCCGTGGATGAATGTTACAAAAGAGAAATGCCTGCAGTACATCGACTCCTTCATCGAGGAAGCCGCTATGGACTATCGGGACGGAGTTCTCGTACAAGGGGAAGAGGAGCGGTATCGCGGACTACGCATGAAAAGGGTGTGTGGAGATGCAGCCTGGGCTTTGGTCGAGCACGTCCAGTCCGGGCAGATTCAAAATGTTTTCTTTGAAAGTGAATTCGGAAGAGCCGTTGGAAAGCAGTTCCCGCCAATTGAGGTTAAGCTGGGCGAGGATACCCTTTATATCGAAGGGAAAATTGACCGAGTCGATGTTTTAAGAGGAAAAGATGGAGATACGGATCAATATGTCAAAATAATCGACTATAAATCAGGGAAGGAAAAATTCGATACGGAGGAAGCAAGAGCGGGCTGGAGACTGCAGCTCATGCTCTATCTGAGGGCAGCGCTGGGGGCAAATTCCTATGACAGGAACAGGGAGAATCCTTACAAACCGGCTGGCGTATTCTACTTTGAAATCGCTGAACCGCAGATCGATGTCACGGATCTGCCGGAAACAGACTATGCGGAAAAGATAAAGGCGGAAAGGAAAAAAAGCTTTAAGCTGGACGGTGTGGTATTAGACAATCAAAGTATTATTGAGAGCATTGCCGGAGAATTTTCGGGATATTCAGACATCCTGCCTGTGAGAAAAACAAAGGACGGTCTTTATGCAGGAACGACAGAAAAGAAGCTTTTAAAGGAAGAGGATTTTTCGGAGCTTCTGGATGCGGTGAACAACAAGGTGAAGGAGCTTTGCGGTGAACTGTCGGAAGGTTCCATTGAAATCAAGCCGAAAAAGGTGAAGGAGGAAACCGCTTGCAAATTCTGTAAGTACAAGAGTATTTGCTATTTCGACCTGAGCTTCGAGGGCTGTGCTTATGATGTGATAAAATAAAAAGCCTTGGCAATATAGAGTGCCTACCCCTAAAAAACATTAACCTGTTAAGAAATAATATACAGGATATATTTTTTAGGTAGACAAAAGGAGGTATTTTATGAAAAGAGTAATTTCTTATATTGTAATCATTGCGATGGTAATGACGCTATTTACCGGGGCAGCATTCGCAAATCCGGGAAAAGGAAATGGCGGCGATAAGAATAAAGAATTTAAAGACATGAAAGGCCATTGGGGAAAACAATCTGTTGAAAAGATGCAGTCTCTGGGTATCCTTGATGGATACACGGATGGCACATTCCAACCGGACAGGGCGCTTACCCAGGCGGAACTGGCTGTGATCATCGACCGGCTGCTTGATCTCAGAGGAGATACGGACAACGATCAATGGACAGATGATGATGACGATGATAAGGAATATTCCGATATCCCCAAATGGGCGAAAAAGGCTGTAAAGAAGGGAATCGACCAGAATTATTTCAATTTAAAGAGATTCCATTCTCATGTTCAGGTCGACAGATTGACCGCATGTGTCGCAATTGCGAAGGCACTTGGACTGGAGCCTGTAACCGATTTTGCAAAGAATCCATTCAAGGATTTGGGCATGCTCAATGATGAGGATTTCGGATATCTGCTGGCTCTTTATGAAGATGGATATATCAAAGGCTATCCGAACGGAACCTTTAATCCCTACAGCCTGCTGAGCAGAGCACAAATGGCAGCGATCATAGAGAAACTGTTGGATCAGGACAATGATTCCGACGATGTAACGGCACCAAATTGGGATAATGACGACGTGGTGACTGCAACAGCCATTCGTGCAACGAGTGTGGATTTAAAATGGTCCCCAGCATCAGATGATGTGGCAGTGGTTGGCTATCAAGTGACCTATCAGCTTGACGGCGTGAAGAAAGTGAAATCTGTTTCCGGTAGAACTGCAACCGTAAATGGATTGGAAGCAGAGAAGAAGTATACCTTCACCGTAGAAGCCAAGGACGCAGCAGGAAATTGGAGTGACGACGGTCCTTCTATAACGGTGACCACCCTAGTTCAGGATGAAGTCGATGCTCCATATTGGTCCGCTGAGAGTGCAATAACCGCGACGGCGATTCGCACAAACAGCGTTGATCTAAAATGGTCCGGAGCAACAGATGACGAGGGAGTCGCTGGTTACAAGGTAAGCTATGAGCTTAACGGTGCGGATAAAGTGAAGTACGTTTCCGGTCGGGCTGCAACCATTAGCGGATTAGAATCTGATAAGAAGTATACCTTCACTGTAGAAGCCAAGGATGCAGTAGGAAACTGGAGCAACGACGGCCCATCGGTAACAGTAACCACCCTTAAAGAAGTGGTTGCAGACACCTCCGTGCCAACCTGGCCAAGCGGTGCCGTTCTGACGGTTAGCCCTTCGGCCTCCGGCGTTGTAACGCTGATCTGGCCGGATGCAGTGGACAATGTCGGGATTGATTCTTATAGGGTTTATCAGGACGGTGTGCGCATCCATACCATGGTGAATGATGCAAACAGCGTAAACGTGTCAGGCCTAAGCGCAGATACAGAATATAACTTTAAGGTCAGAGCTTTTGATGCAGCAGGGAATATGAGCGTTAGCATCAGCAAGACCTATCTTACTGAGTAAGTTTAAACCCTCAAAAAACGAAACATAATAAATCCCGTTTGTTCCGGGATCACCAATTTCTCCGGGAGGCAGAGTAAAACCTGCCTCCCTTCCATATCCTGGAATGATTGTGATACGGCCACTTTTTGCTCATTCCTTCCATTGACAACTGATATCAATAGTGGTAATATTTTTAAGTGTCCACTATGCTTCCGTAGCTCAGTCGGCAGAGCAGCACATTCGTAACGTGCAGGTCGGCGGTTCGAATCCGCCCGGGAGCTCCAAAAAATCCATATCCACAAACAATTTGTGGATATGGATTTTTTATGTCTTGAATGTGGACTTGAACCGCTGACAGAAGGGGTTTGGGAAGAGAATCGTCCCCGAGTAGAGATGACCGTCAGTATATTGGGCATCGGATTACCGTTTCGGGGGTGACAGGCAAGGAAAGCCATGTGACCAATTAGACCGAAAGCATGGCGGCTTGCCGCCAAGAGGGGGCAGAGCCCCCTATGGAACGCCGCAGGCGTTGTCGGCGGTTCGAATCCGCCCGAGAGCTCCAAAAACCCATGCTCACAAGTTAACCTTGTGGCCATGGGGTTTTTATGTTCAGGGAGGGGGCTGCCCCGTAAGGGCGGGGATCATGTGGATTGCAAATTTAGATAAAACTTGTTATAATCTTATAAATTATACTAAAAAAATAATCTATGTACATGACGAGTGAGCGGAGGTGAGGAATATGAGCAAGTTTGCTGTTATCGACACGGAGACGACTTGGGGCGATGCGGTGATGTCCATCGGAATTGTCATAGCCGAATCCGTGACATTTCAGTTGATTGATAAAAGATATTACATACTCACACCGTTCAAAAACCACGGCGGTATGTACACATCCGCCCTATACGCCAACAACATAAAGCCTGACCTTGAATGCTCGCGGGAAAAGGCGATGAACGATTTAAGGCGGCTTCTCACCGCTCAAGATGTTGCCACCATATTTGCATACAATGCCGCATTTGACTATCGCCACTTGCCGGAACTCCGCCACCTTGATTGGCATGATATTATGAAGCTGGCGGCTTACAGACAGCACAATCCAAAAATTCCGAGTTGCGCCGAATGCTACGGCACGGGCAGGTTGAAGCGCGGTTATGGCGTGGAGAGCGTTTACAGGATGTTAAGCGAGGACTGGACATACTGTGAGATGCACAACGCCCTAACCGACGCGATAGACGAATTGGAAATTATGAGACTGTTGAACCACGAACTCGGTACATACGCTTTGACAAAAATAGGATAAGGCCTGAACCTATAAATTTTCTGTAGTATATTGTTCCAATACGGATTTCAAACGTCTTTGCAACTCAGCTCGAATATAAGCCGGCTCTATGCAAGTTAACCTGTTTCCGAAACTCATTAGTATACCATAACCATAATCATCGCCAATGAAATTAAAAGTTACAGTGAATTTGCCATCTTCTTCATCAGTAAGATCATCAATTGTACAGTAATCAAGCATTCTATCAATTGCTGAAGAATCGATTAATAACTTTATCTTAATTATTTTTTTGTTCATTCTATCTGAAAAGTCTGAAAACGGATGTGGCAATACCCGATGGTCAAAAATATCCGTTTCACTTTGTATGCTATACATTCTGCGAAGCTTAAACAACCTGAAATCCTGTTTAGCAGTTGAATACCCCTGTAAGTACCATTGGCTGTTTTTAAAAACAAGACGGTGTGGCTCAATTCCATGCAGCATTTCTTTTCCTCTGTGTCCGATATAGGAAAAAGATAGTGTGTGCTTTTGTTCCATTTCATTTTTTACGGTATTAAGTGCTTCGCTTGAATCTTTATTGCCTATCCATGGCGAAAGGTCAAACATAATTTGAT
>Ga0366778_1044_pt1 | contig 17810 bp, 20 predicted proteins | sample BONcelHN113001E9_FD_207058 | JGI IMG/M metagenome (GOLD analysis project Ga0366778, IMG submission 207058) | Enriched cells from coal bed in the Powder River Basin, Montana, United States - BONCAT cells N11 rep2 HSBNCT.N11.300.1.E9 ...
CTGTCTCAGCCAGCCTTAAGTCAGCAAATGCGTAAACTGGAGGAAGAAATAGGAGTCCGTCTTTTGGATCGGAGCAATCGCGGTATCGAATTGACCAACGGCGGAAAGGTTATTTATAAATATTTCCAGCAAATCATTGAGACGTACGGAAACATGCTGGAGGAAATAAAAAGCCTGAATCATTACAGCGGCACCGTCAGGATCTTTGCATCCTATGTGGTCGGACAGTACGCCCTGCCCTGCAGCATCCATAAGATGAACGAGAAATTTCCGAAGTTTAACTTCACGTTGTCGACCATGTCCTCCGGTGAAGTAGTTCGAAAAATTTCGGAAGAAAAAGGAAGTATCGGGTTTATCGTCAGTTCGGTCAATCATCCGGATTTGGTCTGTAAGCATATCTATACCGACAAGGGATATTTGGTATGCTCGGAAAAGTTCTTTAAAGAGAATACGATTACACTGGACAAGCTGAAAACATATCCCATGATCACGATGACCGATCACTTCAGCTCTCAAAGAATATTGAATCAAACATTAAAAAAGGCTGGTCATGATATCTGTGATTTTAATATTTTAATGAATCTGGATTCGACAGAATCACTGAAAGCATCTGTGATTGCAAATCTTGGTTTTGCTATCTTACCGTACATGTCCATCAAGAAGGAAATCTATTTAAAACAGTTGAAAATCGTAGAAATTCCTAGCTTTCAGGTCAACTATGATCTGCATATGATCTTTAAGAAAAAAGAAGATTCATTGGATACCCCTGCAGATGTCCTCGACTATTTTGAAAGCATCGTAGATGAAACTTTCTGTTAACTTCATAAATTGATATAAAATTCCCATATCCCGTTCACCGGTTCCAGAATCTCAACCTTGAAATGATGGGATTTGCAATAATTTTTAACAGACTCAGAGACACAGCTATGATCGGTGATCAGCAAAATTTGCTTGCCCTTGGCGAGCTCGCTTTCCTCCTGCATCAATTTCATGATGGGGATGGGGCACATATCTCCGAGACAATCCAGTTTTATCATTTCCGAATTATTCATCACACAATACTCCTACCATATCCTTCCACCAGTTCTGATTGTTCAGATACCAGCGAATCGTTTCGATGATCCCCTCTTCAAAACGGATCGACGGCTCCCAAGAAAACTTATTCATCATTTTTGTCGGATCAATGGCATATCTTAAGTCGTGGCCCGGCCTGTCTTCCACATATTCGATCAAAGCTTCTGGCTTCCGGAGCTCCTTCAGGATCATCTTAACAACATGCAGATTTGTTCTTTCATTATTTCCGCCAATGTTATATACTTCTCCGACTACACCTTGATCCAAAATCAGATCAAGTGCGGTGCAGTGATCGTAAACGTGCAGCCAATCCCTGATATTGATCCCATCCCCGTAAATCGGCAGCATTTCATTGTTCTGGGCCCTGATGATCATGGCCGGAATCAACTTCTCCAGATGCTGATACGGGCCGTAATTATTGGAACACCTTGATATGGTTACCGGAAAACGGTAGGTCCTGAAATAGGATTGCGCGAGCAGGTCTGCAGCGGCCTTTGATGCCGCATAAGGAGAAGAGGCCTGGATCACGCTTGCTTCCGTAAATAGTAAATCCGGCCTGTCAATGGGAAGGTCTCCGTAGACCTCATCCGTTGAAACCTGATGGTAACGCTTGACACTAAATTTTCTGGATGCATCCATTAACACCTGCGTCCCTATCAAGTTACTTGTTAAAAAAACGGATGGATCTTCAATGGACTTGTCGACATGACTTTCGCCGGCAAAATTGATGACAACATCAAAATTTTCTTCGTGAAACACATCAAATATAGAATCCTTATCCGCAATGTCGCCTTTTAAGAATTTGAATTTGGGGTTTTGGAGCGCTTGATCCAGCGTATGGAGGTTCGCTGCATAGGTTAATTTATCCAGGCATACAACATCCCATTCTTTATGCTTTTCAAGAAAATAATATACAAAATTACTGCCGATAAAGCCTGCCCCTCCGGCTATCAGTATCTTCATGTTATCCTCCCTCAAGTTGTCGAAAAGTGTTATTTGGATGAATTTAATCATGCACTATGGCTTTGAAGCATGATGCAATGAACGCTTCCTTACAGCGAAGCTGAATCTCAATAATTGCGTTCATTATAACATACAAGTCACATCGCATCTACCCCTCAAAGATTGCCTTGGCTATAACACGGTTGACAATCCAAATACAGATATATTATGATTAGGTTTACCAATCACCGCCCTGTAGAAATTGAGTGTGAGTAATATGATTGTCAATTTTTATGAAAGATATCAACCCAAAGCGCAGTTGGGTTTTATGGAGGATGCATTACTAGCAGACTCCCTTTCCACTGATGGAAAATATACGGATTTACTGAAAGAACACTTTAAACAGAGCCACGGTATGGAAGACCTTTTATTTACGCCTTCTGCTACCTCAGCGTTGGAACTAGCTGTTCAGCTTCTCGGTTTAACGCCCGGAGACGAAGTGCTCATTCCATCCTTTACCTTTCCATCTGCTGCCAATGCCGTAATGAAATGCGGCGGCACCCCGGTTCTCTGCGATGTCGATCTGAAGACGAAAAACATCTCTCTAGAAGATGCTTCTTCTAAAATAACCGAAAGAACAAAAGCGATAATCCCGACCCATTACGCGGGGATTTCCTGCAACATGGATCAACTGATGACGCTTGCAGAAGAGCATCATCTCGCTGTTATTGAAGATGCAGCCCAGGCCGTTCACAGCCTGTATCATGATAAACCTTTGGGCACAATCGGCGATTTTGGAGCATACAGTTTTCATCACACTAAGAACTTTTCCTGTGGGGAGGGTGGCGCTTTTCTCTGCAAAGATCCATCCTGTATGGATCAAGGGGAAATCATAAGAGATAACGGAACCAATAAAGCACAGTTTTACAAGCAAAAATTGTCAGGTTATTCCTGGCAATGTGCAGGTTCCAACTATATGATGAGCGGCGCCTGCGCGGCACTTCTTTACGCCCAGTTACTTGATTATGAAGTGATCACTGCAAAACGAAAAGGAGTCTCAGAAACATATCATGAGATTTTAACCGTATCAGCCCAACAGTTGGATGGTAAGGTTAGCCTTATGGAAGTGCCTGGATATTCCACCCCCAATTATCATATCTATTACATCAACTGTAAAGATTTCGAGACCAGAGAAGCTTTAAGGAACGGTCTGCTTGCCGATGGCATTGATGCCAGAACACACTTTGTCCCCTTACACCTTTCCGATTTCGGAAGGACGATGGGTTATTCGGCAATGGATCTCCCGAATTGCTTTTCCGTTTATGAAACGCTCCTTCGGCTGCCGATCCATACTGAAATGTCAAGAACCGATTGCGAAATGGTTACCGATTTTCTGGTGAAACGAGTGAGAGAAATAAAATGAGCACCTTAATCAACATTATCATTCCGACTTACAATGCTTCCGGAACGATCCGGCTGCTGGTGGAGCAGATTGAAAAGGAACTCGTTGGATATCAAGTTCGCATTATTTTAGTAGACGATGCCAGCGGAGACAATACCAGAGATATCATCTTATCTCTGGAAAAGGATCATCCCGAGATAAGTTACTGCTTTGCAGAAAAGAATAGAAAGCAGCAAGCGTCCCTGCTTACCGGTCTGAAAATGATATCCGAGCCATGCGATTTCGTCATCACCATGGACGACGATCTCCAGAATCCGGCAGACGTAATCCCGCTGCTGATTGAAAAAATAAAATCAGGATATGACTTGGTCTATGCCGTTCCGGCTGTGGATGGCAATTCCCGTAAACCGGCTCCGTCCGCTTTCCGGCGTCTGGGAAGCCACTTCCGGGATCTGTTGTTTGACAGCTTCACCAATAAGCCCCCTGGAATAAAGGTAAGTGCATTTCGCATCATGTCTTACAAGCTTGCGATGAAAATCGCAAAGTCCGAAAAAAAGTATTTCTATTTGTCAGCGGAAGCGTTTCGGTATCCTATACGGGCTGCCAATGTAGCCTATGAGTATGTTCCAAGAACTTGTGGGCGTTCCAGCTATCATTTCGGCAAATTGCTGCTGGTATATTTGAAGCTTTTCCTTACCTATAAACTGAAACTGTTTTAATCTGGAGATGTTATGAAAAAGATATTGATTCTTGGCGGATCCAACTGCCAGAAAAATGCTGTTATATACGGCAAATCCCTCGGATATGAGGTGATCGTGGCCGACTATTCAGAAAAACCCGCCGCCGGCCACTATGCGGATCACCTCATACCAGTAAGTACCTTCGATGCGGAAGGCTGCATCCGTGCAGCAAAAGAAATCGGCATCGACGGAGTCATGACCATGGGGACCGATCAGCCCGTGCTGACTGCCGCGCTCGTGGCAGATGCTCTGCATCTTCCTTCCCCAATCAGCCCCAAGGAAGCGAAAGCGGTAACGAATAAAAGAATCATGAAGGCCATCTTTAAAGCCAATGAAATTCCTACGATAGACTATAAATTGATCCATGCAGGCTCGTCCCAAGGCGATATCAGTGCGCTCTCTTCTCCAGTCGTTCTGAAACCTTTGGATTCTCAGGGGCAACGCGGTGTTTTTCGTCTAGATGATACGCAGCTTGCCTTTCAGTATCTGGATCAAACGCTTTCGTTTTCGAGGGAAAAAGAAGCACTGCTGGAGGAATACTACCCATCTGACGAGATTACAATAAGTGGCTGGATCCATGAATCCCAACTGACCATACTGTCGATAACCGACCGGATCTTGCTTCAGGATCCCGTCCATATCGGTATTTGCACCTCCCACAGATTCCCAAGCCGTCATATGGGTAACTATAAGGAGATTCAAGAAATCTCAGAAAAAATCGTTAAGGCCTTTGGTCTGAAAGGCGGACCCCTTTATATCCAGATGCTTATTGGAGATAAGGGCATCATGGTCAATGAGGTTGCTGCCAGAATCGGAGGTGCTTTTGAGGATGTGATTATCCCCCGTATCAGCGGATTTCATATCGTGGATGCTGTGTTTCGCAGCTCTTTGGGTATGGAAGTCGATGTGACACCTTTAAAAGATTTTGACTGTTCAAAGTCAAGTGTTGAAGCCTCCGTCCAGCTTATGTTCGCCAATCGAGGGGTCATTTCGACAGTCACGCCCCTTGAGGAGCTGTTAACCCTTGGTCATGTGATCGATGCGGGCTATAATTATCAGCTTGGCGATGAGATAAAATCAATTGAAAATGCAACTGCCCGGTTCGGACATTGTGTCCTTGTTTCCGACTCCGGCAGCGGCTCCATAGGCACATCCATTGATGAGTTTCAGAAGAAATTTCAGATACTGGACGAGAAAGGGAATAATTTATATAAGGTATTATAATGTTTTACAATTTAAAGAAAAATAGAATAAACGCCGCATTGATTTGCTGTCTAACCGCCTGCATTCTATTCACGATGTTTTTTCTGTCGCTGACCGGGTGTGCTGATAGCCAGAATACAAAGGAAATCAACATCGCGGAGCAATTCGGCATTGCCTATGCGCCTCTTCAGATCATGAGAGAGCAGGAACTGCTGGAAAAGGCGCTGCCAGGTGTGAAAATAAACTGGAAGCAATACGGCGGCCCTACCCCGATCAGAGAAGGAATGCTGGCAGGTGAAGTGGATTTTGGCTTTATGGGACCTGCACCCGCTTTGATCGGCATCGATAACGGGATGGAATGGAAATATGCGACAGGAATTTCTTTTAATCAGGTTGCCCTCGTTACGGATCGTCCGGAGATCAATTCACTCAGAGATTTTTCCGATACCGATCGAATCGCGATCCTTTCACCGGGTTCCACACAGCACATCCTGCTTTGTATCGCCAGCAACCAGGTATTTGGAGATCCAAATCAATTTGATAATCAAATCGTTTCGCTCTCACACCCCGATGCCATGGATGCGCTCATCGCCGATACTGAAATAACCGCACATTTTTCAACCCCTCCCTATCTGGATAAAGAGCTTGCACATGGCATGAAGATTGTCACGACTGGGGAAGAAATTATGGGACAGCCCTTTACCTTTATCACTGGAGTTGCCATGGAACGCTTTTATGAAGAGCATCCGGAAGAATACGACGCCATCCTCCTTGCGTTAAATACTGCCATCGATTATATCAATAACAACATGGACGAAGCGGTGGCTGTTTTAGCCCCAATCTATGATGTGGAGGAAGAAACGCTAAAGAATCAAATGACTTACAACGGTACGATCTATTCCAATGAGCTTACCGGGATCGACAAGCTGGCAGAAGAAATGTACCGCATTGGAGTGCTGAAAAATAAAATCAACTACCACGATGTGGTTTTCCCTGAATCAAGAGGTTCCAATGAAAATTCTAAAAAAGAATAAAGAAAAATATATTATTTTGTTTTGGATCATCGTTCTTCTGACGATTTGGCAGCTGGCTGCCACCGTTGGCGGAGTATCCGGTCTTCTGCTGCCCAGCATCGGAGAAGTAGCTTCGACTTTGGTTGATTCCTTGCTTCATGGAGATCTGCCGTATCAGATTTATTATTCGCTGAAGGTAATCCTGATCGGTATTTCGATTGCGGTTTTTGCTGCTATCTTATTGGCACTGGCTTCACAAAAATATATGATGATCGCAGGACTTTCCAAGGTGCTATCCGGCATCGGCCATCCCCTGCCCGCGCTGGCACTACTTCCGCTAATCATCATCTGGTTTGGGACCGGGGATGCCAGTATCATTGCCATTATCGTTCATTCGGCATTGTGGCCGATCCTGATCAATTTGAATGCAGGCTTTCAGGCTGTTCCTCAAATCTATCTGGATATCGGAAGAAATCTGGAACTATCTCCCTGGGAGATCGCCTATGAAATCAAGTTGAAGGCATCTTTGCCCTATTTGCTTTCCGGGGTTAAGATTGCTTTTGCAAGAAGCTGGAGGGCACTGATCGGTGCAGAAATGGTCTTTGGCGCCATCGGTTTAAAAGGCGGCATCGGCTGGTACATTTTTAAACAGAGGACTTTTATGAACACCCCGGGATTATTCGCAGGAATTATTGTTGTAGTATTAATCGGACTTTTTATTGAGCGATTCTTATTTGACTATATTGAAAAAAGGACCGTACAAAAGTGGGGTCAGAATTAAATTCTAGCATGAAAAAGCATGGTCAAAATTAAATCCGAGCAGTAAAGGCATGGTAGTATGGATATCAAGTTAAACGGGATCACAAAAGAATATCATCATGAGGATGGAAAAATAAAGGTTCTTAACAATCTATCCCTGGAAGTGCCCAGCGGTCATTTTGTGTCGGTCATCGGGCCTTCCGGCTGCGGTAAAACAACACTGCTCAAATTGATCGGCGGCTTTGACAGCGATGAGAAACCTTCCAAGGATATCTTTATGATCTTCCAGGACTCCAACCAACTGTTTCCGTGGAGAACGCTGGGGAGCAATCTATCCTACGCCATCATGAAAACCAATTTGGGAATTGGGAAAGACAAGGCTGAGGAAAAGGCGAAGGCCGCCCTTGCGGAAGTGGCACTGCTTGATTTCTATGACTATTACCCCCATCATCTTTCCGGAGGAATGAAACAAAGAGGTGCCTTGGCCAGAGCCTTGGCGGTGGAAAGTAAAGTCCTTCTCATGGACGAGCCTTTTTCCAGTCTGGATCAGGAGAATAAGGAGATCGCATATGAACTTTTGTTAAAGATCTGGCGCGAAAAGAAGCTGACCATCATTTTTGTAACCCATGATTTGGAGGAGGCAAAGAGATTGTCAGGACAAATTCTTTACTTTGAAGATCTGAACGGTAAAATCCCGGTCTGAATTCATATATTGCACGATTCTTATCCCATAGATATTGTTTTGAAAACGATGAACCAGCATGCAGTTTTCGTTCAAAAATTGATGGAGCTCATCCACATATCGCAGGTTCCCGTAAATCATATTCCAGATCGGCCTCTGCGAGTATATCAGGTCCATTTCATCGGACAGTATGATATACTCGATCTTATTTTCTCTGATATAATCCTCAACAGACATACCCTCCTCTTTTAAGTAAGACAGATTTCGATAGTCAAGGAGCTTGCCGTTGTCGAAATAGTATTCACAGTTCAGGTTTGCCAAAACCTTGTTCTGAGGCTCTACAACCCGGGCAATTTCATCGGTATAGTCTTCATAACTGTGATTCAGCCAGGGAGCTATGTTTAGGCCGCTTGTTACAGCCGCGATCATAATTAAAATGATAACAGCTACATTCTTCGCGAATAAATTTACCTTTTTTAACCCATCCGTTAAGCTATCTGCGGCTAATAAGACCAAAATAAAAAACATAGGGAATAAAAAGACAAGGCTTGTCTGATTGTATCTCCCGATCATCACCATTCCGACCAGCATGCCTATGATTCCCTTTCCGATCAAAGCAGTCTCTGTTCCTTTATTCAATTTCCCCGATAACACCAGAATCAATATCGCCGCTCCAGACAGAGCAAACAGAATAAGCTCAAACCGAACATCGGGAACGTAATAGGTGCCGCTCACTCCATACCAGATTTTTTTGAAAAAGTAAGGCAGCTCCATGAGCTTGCTTGTAACCGGTGCGCCGATATCAAATTCACTGTTGCCATATTCAAAATAATGTTTGAAAAATTGCCGGTCAAAAGCCAGGCTGATCGAAAGGAAGAGCACTGCAAAAACCGAAGTGATCCCGGCATAGCCCAATAGAGGCTTCCAAGCCTTCCACCGTTTTATCTGCTTGGAACCAATTGGAAACAACATTGCCCCGCACATCGTTCCGATCAGAAAGCTGTTCGGGTGTAGCCCGATGGATAATCCGGTAATCAAGCCTGCAATCAAATAGTGTTTTTTGAAAAGTGCCAGCATACACGCTACGATACAACATACAAGAAGAATTTCCTGTCTTGCAAAATGGCTGGCATAAATAAACTGAATGTCGACGGATAAGAATATGGTCCCCATGATAGGATATCCCAAAAGACGAGTCGAGTCTGATCCGTTAAATATAGATTTCAGCAGCAGATAAAAAAGAACAAGCGTGAAACATCCAAAGGTCAGAGACAAGAGCCGAAATGCAAAAACATCATATTGAAACAATACCAGCATCGGCATCTGCAATAGATGAAATATGGTTTTTATTGCGTGGGGATATCTTGGCTTTAAGTCATAGAAGGTTTCCGTCACCCCCAAGTCCCCTTTCTCCATCATATTTCGCGTTAGTCCGGAAAGCCAGGTCTCATCCGAATGAACAAATGGGAATTCGGTCAGGAAGGATAAACTGATAAGAAAGTAACATAGAATATAGATTCCCATGATCAGATCTTGCACCTTACGGGTCTGATCAATCGGAGTATTATAGGATAAATCGATTATGCTGTTTGTTTGCTTCATAGCTCCACCGTTGTAATCTTCCGTTTTTCTCACTATCTCATAATGTGTCTTTTTTTTCAACCATAAAATAATAGCATGTTGTATAATAGATATTTATATCACAATGTTCCCATTATGGTATATGATTGTTTCAATGACAGTTTACAAATCGGTTATTACATTTTGTGAAGGAGGAGGCAAGTCTGTGCGATTGATTGCCAAAAATTTAACATTCTTCCTGTTGGTTGTAATGTTAGCGATCGTTATTTCTGCTTGTAACCCATCTGTATATGAGGATACTGCCCCTCAAATCATCAGCGCCGCTTCCCTTTCCGAGCTCGTATCAAAGAATGACAATACCGTCATCGTTGATATGCAAAGTCCGGAAGACTACGCCGCAGGCCATGTTGAAGGCGCAGTTAATATTGTCAAGGATGACATTGTAATCAATGTTCCGGTAGACAATATGCTCACCTCAAAATCAAAACTCGAGAGACTGATGAGTGAAAAAGGCATTGATAATGATTCAACAATTTTAATTTATGATACTGACAAAATGAGTGCTGCACGTTTATGGTGGTCACTCCTGGTATTCGGGAATGAAAATGCTCGTGTGATCGACGGAGGACTGGATGCTATAAAAAATGCCGGCGTGGAGCTGACGAAAGATACCCCGGACACTAAAAAAACAACCTACACCGCAAGTGACAAAAACAAAGCATACCTAGCAGATATGAGTGAAGTAATGGATCAATTAAATGAGCCTGCTTCCAACGTTATATTACTTGATGTCAGAACTGATCAGGAATACAGCGAAAAAGGCAAGATCCCTTCATCTATCCTGTGGGATTACAACAATATCTTTTACACGGACAATACATATAAAGATGTGCAGGCTACTAGAATCAACTTTATTGATAATGGAATGAGGCCGGAAAAAGAAATCATTGTGTATTGTCAGACCGCAATGAGGGCTTCTCCTGTGTTCTTATCCCTTTATAACGCGGGATATCGGAATATAAAAATCTATGACGGTGCCTATCTTGAATGGTCGTCAAATCCTAATAATCCAATTGAATTGCCTGACGGAGCCAGCGCTCTGCCAAGCAAAAAAGATGCATCCTGAGGAGGAAGTAAATTATGAAACTGAAAAAATTATTGGTTATTTTACTCTGCGTTCTTATGGCAACAATGTCGTTCACAGCTTGCGGCGGCAATGAAGAAGCTGCAGCACCAGTTGAAGAAACACCAGTTGTGGAAGAAATTAACGTTGTCGAAGAAGCTGCCCTTGCTTATTTTTCCAATTTCCCGGCTGACAGACATATGATCGCTCCTGCTGATTTCTTTGCAAAGATTGATGCAGGCGAAGAAATGTTTGTTATTGACATCAGAACCGGTGAAGATTATGGAAAAGGTCATATTAAAGGTGCGGTAAGTCTTCCATTTGGTAATGAATCCATAGCCCAAAACCTTGAGATCATTCCGGACGACGTTCCCGTGTATGTATACTGCTATACCGGTCAGACAGCATCTCAAACTACCGCTGTATTAAGCGCAGCAGGAAAACCAGCCACGAATGTCCAAAGTGGTTTTGTAAGAGGCATTTCTGTTGAACCGAACTTCGAGAATTATTTAGACACCGAAGCAGTGGCTCTTCCAAACGATACCTATGCAGTCGATGCTGATTTAAAAGCAGCAGTGGCAGAATATTTTGCAACAGTAGCTTCCTACGCTGGAACTCCAACAGAAGCGCAGAATATGAAAGTTGAGACCGTAAAAGAAATCGTTGATTCCGAATCGGATGAGTACGTGATCGTCTCCGTTAGAAAAGCAGAAGATTATGCTTTGGGTCATGTCAAGGGTGCAGTCAATATTCCTTTTGGAGCAGGCATGCAGGACGCATTGACTGAATTACCAAAGGACAAGAAAATTATCGTATACTGCTATACCGGTCAGACGGCATCTCAGACTGTTGGCATCCTAAGGTTATTAGGATATGAAGCTTATAACATGCAGTTTGGTATGGGCAGCGCAGAATCTGAAAAAGGCTGGCTTGGCGCAGGCTTCGAAACTGTAACAGACTAATACATAGAAAATAAAAATTGATCTCCTCAATATAATTTATGTCATATATCAAAGGACACCGGAACGATCCTCCGATCTCTTCCGGTGTCCTTTTCGTTTGCTCTGATTGATTGAGCCCATTGACATCTAATATTTCTATCTATAAACTGATACTGTATAAAAAAATATGGATAATGGAGTTGATACCTTTGGCACGACCAACAAAATGGAGAAAAATTGAACATATTCCGGCAGTACCTTACTTTGTTCCTTCTGATAAAGATATCCCTGAGATCGATAAAAACATATTGAAGCTTGAGGAACTGGAAGCCATCCGTCTGAAAGATCTTGAGGGGCTGGAACAAGAAGAATGCGCCGCAAAAATGGAGGTTTCCCGGCCGACCTTCCAGCGTATCCTGATCTCTGCCAGGGAAAAGGTTGCCGACAGCTTGATCAATGGCAAATCCATATTGATTGAAGGCGGTAATTTCACTTTGAATATCTGCCCCGTTAAGTGCTCGCACTGCGGTAAGGAATGGATGGAAAGCTACGAAAATCTTGAAGCGATTAAAAGCGGAGAGTATATTTGCCCAAGCTGTGGTTCCCATAAGGTTTTTTGCGGGCAAAACTGCAAGGGAAGAGCATGCTGCAGGAACTGCAGACGCCAAAACAGAATAGAATAATATTCTGTAAAACAAATACAATGAGGAAGGTTTCATCATGACAAAAGGATCAATTTATTCTATCTCTATCAGTCAGGAAAGAGGCCAGCTGAAAAAAGAAATACCGGAAGCGACTTTTATTGAAAATTTCGGAATTGAGGGCGACGGACATGCAGGCGATTGGGGACGCCAAATCACCTGTATTAGCCGGAACAGTGTTAAGAATACGAATGCAGCCTATCAAATCAATGCCGGCCCGGGAGATTTTGCCGAGAACATACTGATCGACGATATTGATTTATCAAATGTGAAAATATGCAGTAAAATTCATATCGGAGACAGTGTTGTGTTAGAAGTAACTCAAATTGGAAAAGAGGATCACCCCAGCATTGTGAGCCTCACCCTTGGAGTCAGTCTCCTGCCGAAAGAAGGCTTGTTCTGCAAGGTTCTCAATGGAGGCAAAGTCAAGAAGGGAGATCCTGTATCAATCACCGGGTGATGCTTCCTGGTTTTCTTCCGGCTCTCCGGCTTATTTGTATAGTTTCTTTTTATAATACCCATCCGAAAGATATAACATGCCCATAGGATTATGAGCCAGAACCCTGTCCTTAACCGCAAAAACCGTGACAGGTGCCTCGGAGTATTTAATAAATAAAGAATCATGTCCGACACAGAGGCCAATAATAATATTTAAATCCGTGTGAGATTGATTCAAAAAAAACGCTTGTCCGATTGGATTGCACATTGGTTCAAAGGAACCGGGACTAATTTTCTGTTCTTCGCCGATTTCTAAAAGCTCTTTCGAGATGCTTCCGTTTTTACAGATTACCGAATTCACCTCAAACCCATGATGTCTCAATATTCTGCAAAGGATCTTCGCTTCTTTGCTCAAACCCATACAAAATGCCACGCCCAGCTTTTTATAGCCGCTTCTCTGGGAAAAATCAATGATTTCTTCCAGTCTGGTTTTATCACAATAGCCATCAGCCTCAACCCCTGCAGAGTGATACGCAATACGATAGTTTTCTTCTTCAAAATAGATTTCTTTCATACGATCCTTGTCCGTTTCTTTGCTCGGGCAATTACCCGGAAGCTTTTCCAGTTTACCGGATCTGCAAAAATGCTCTTCACACACATCACACGTATACATCTTCTTTCCTCTCTTTCTTCCTACCATCAATCCTGGTACGCAATACACTTTTTATATTCTTCTATCTTTTCATAATAGTTTTCTATTGCTCTTTTCAGCGCTGTTGGCCCAAGCAAAGAGCAATGGATTTTATTTTCCGGCAGTTCCCCCAAGGCATTGACAACATCTTCATCAGTTATCTTGAGGGCATCCTCTAACGATTTCCCTTTTGCGAGCTCCGTAGTCATGCTGCTGGTCGCAATTGCAGCGACACATCCATATACTAAGAAACGGATATCAAATATTCTCTTGTTTCTTACTTTGATGCAGATAATCAGGTAATCACCGCAATTGGTATCGCCACAACATCCTTCTCCGTCGGGGTCTGCCATTTCACCGGCATTTCTGGGATTTAAGAAATGGTCCATTACTTCATTTGTAAACAAAGCGCAATGCATATGCGTACTCCTTTTCTATGATCAACGATTATTCGTTTGTCGGCAGATAGTTCTGAATATGCCAGCTAAGTTTTGACTCCGTCTCATCACTGATGATATGTTCCAACTTGCACGCGTCCTTCTCTGCAACAGGAGGCTCTACCCCAAGGATTTCCGTCAGAAAAGTTTTTAAAATGCTTCTTCTCAATTTCATTGAAACAGCAATGGCTCTCCCGCTGTCTGTCAAGGTGACTTCCCCATATTCATTTTTTATTACATATCCCGTTTCTGATAGAAGCTTGAGCATCCGGCTCACACTCGCTCGAGTAAATCCAAGTGCGCAAGCAATATCAACGGAGTGAATCGCCTGTTGCACTTCCGATAATTCAAGCAGCACACGAAGATAATTCTCTTTCGATTGAGTCATCTTCTTTATCCCCATTTTTCACTTCCAAAGTATTTTTTTCTTTATATATATACTAAATGTATTATGAGCATATGTCAATTAATAAGTTTACGTCTTACCTAAACCTTAATCATAATTTTATCTATTCATTTTTTTATAGATATTCCTCCGAATCATTATTGACATATGCTCAATATGGGATATACTATATTTATAATGAGCGTATGCCAATAAGCGAAAATTCAATATTAAAATTAAGGAGAAAAATAAATGAGAATAGCAATCCCTGTAAACGAAGATTCCATGAAAACTACCATATGCGTCTCTTTTGGGCGAACACCTTATTTCATGATTTATGACACAGAAACAAAGGATACAAAATTTCTGAGCAATCAAGCTGCGGCCAGTCAGGGCGGTGCAGGAATTAAGGCTGCACAAATGATCATAGACAACCATGCTGAAGCCTTATTGACACCCCGCTGCGGAGAAAATGCAGCCGAAGTATTCAAGGCGGCAGATATTAAAATTTACCAGACCAAGGAGGATCGATTAGACCATAATATCCAGGCTTTTGAAAAAGGAGAATTGTCTTTGCTCAATGAGATCCATCCCGGCTTTCATAATCACGGAGGGAACTAAGCATGAAAATAGCTGTACTAAGCGGTAAGGGTGGTACAGGAAAAACCTTGGTATCGGTAAATCTGGCTTCCGTCGCCGAGCATTCGGTTTATATTGATTGTGATGTGGAAGAACCAAACGGTCATCTTTTTTTCAAACCAAAAGAAATAAAAACCGAGAATGTTTCCGTTTGGATTCCTTTTGCAGATGAAAAGCGATGCAATGGCTGTCGGACCTGTGTTGATTTTTGCAAATTCAATGCGCTCGCATATATTAAGGATCATCTGTTTGTTTTTGATGAGGTTTGCCATTCCTGCGGGGGCTGTGTCTTGCTGTGTCCACAGGAAGCATTGTCCGAGACACCGAAAAAAATCGGTGAAATTAAAAAAGGAAGCTCGGATCACGTTACAGTTATTTCCGGAATTCTAAATCCGGGAGAGGCTTCCGGAGCCCCAATTATTAAATCATTATTAAGCAGCCCCAGCGAAGACAGCTTGTATACCTTCATCGATTGTCCCCCCGGGAGCGCCTGTGTCGTAATGGAAAGCATCAAGGATGCAGATTACTGTGTATTGGTTGCCGAACCTACGATTTTCGGAGTTCATAACCTTGCAATGGTGCATGAGCTTGTGAAGCTGTTTGATAAACCTTATGGAGTCGTGTTGAATAAATGCTTTAAAGGCTTTAATCCCGCGGAACAATTCTGTTTGGAAAATAAAATCAAGATTTTAGGCAGAATTCCTTTTGATAATCAGCTTGGAACGGTTAATTCTGAAGCGCGGATCGCATCAAAAGAAATAAAACGATATAAGGACCTGTTCACCGATTTGCTTTTAACAATTTCAGAGGAGGCATAAAATGAAACAACTGTTAATTCTCAGCGGCAAGGGCGGAACAGGGAAGACAACCATAGCGAGTGCTTTCATTAAGCTTGCCAACGCAAAAGCTTACGCTGACTGTGATGTTGATGCGCCAAATCTTCACTTAATAATGAATCAAAAATCAGATGCCAGGATAACAGATTATTTCGGGATGTCGAAAGCAGCGATCGATTCCAGCTCGTGCACCCGATGCGGCTTATGTCAATCGAACTGCCGTTTTGAAGCAATCAAATTCAGTAAGGAAAACGGTTATTCCATTGATGCATATGCCTGCGAAGGCTGCGGTGTTTGTGAGGCGATCTGTCCTGCCCGTGCCGTAACCCTGAAGGCCTCCATTGCGGGAGAGTTAAGATTATATTTGAATGACATTATCTTTTCAACGGCACAGTTGAAGATGGGCAGCGGAACCTCCGGCAAACTTGTTACCGAAGTGAAAAATCAGTTAAAGGAATCCCCTGCAAATATTGATTTAGCAATTATAGATGGATCACCCGGAATCGGCTGCCCCGTTATCGCATCCTTAAGCGGGATAGACATGGTGCTGATTGTTGCAGAGCCATCGATCTCCGGAATTAGCGACATGGAACGGATCATCAGCACTGCCGATAAATTTAAGCTACGAACGGCAGTTTGTATCAATAAGTATAATACGAATCTGCAGAATACCGAGCATATCATAAAGTATTGTCAAAGGTACCATATCCCTTTTACCGGAAGAATACCATATGATACAAAAGCAGTCGAGGCAATCAACGGCGGTTACAGTATCGTTGATATAGACTGCTCGTCCGGCGAAGCTGCAAAAAGTGTTTACAAAAAAACCATGTCGTTATTGTTTGATTGTTTGGGGGAGAAAAATGTTAATTAAGACGTTAGTTGAAGATACTTGTATTTCTCCCGAACTAAGCAGCGAACATGGTCTGAGTCTTTATATCGAAGCAAATCATAAAAAAATATTGTTCGATACAGGCGCAGGCAATCTGTTTCTGCAAAATGCAAATAAAATGAGTGTTACGATAAAAGATGTGGAGGTTGCGATCATCTCTCATGGCCATTATGATCACGGAGGCGGCTTACGTGCATTCCTTGAAGAGAATGAGAAGGCTTGTGTCTATCTTCACGATAGAGCCTTTGATCCTTACTTTTCAATCATACGAGGGAAAGACCCGGTCAATGCCGGCATTGACCCGTCATTAAAATTACATGAACGCGTGAAGTTAACAGATGGGAATTTATTGATTGACAGCAAGATGGAGCTTTTTTCCGGTGTGTTAGGAAGAGAATGTTTTTCATCCTGCAATGATTCTCTTTATATGGAACCTGCTGATGGAGCCATCGTAAAGGATGACTTCCGGCATGAGCAGAATTTACTGATCAGAGAAGCCGGAAAAACTGTTCTCATAGCCGGCTGCGCTCATAATGGAATTGTAAATATTATGAAACACGTATACAACAAGAATGGCAGTTATCCCGATTATATCATCAGTGGATTTCATCTCATGAGAACCAGCACGAAAAGAAGCGAAGCGCGTGACGTGATAGAAGGGATCGCAAAATTTCTTAAAAACACAGAATCAAAATTCTATACGGGTCATTGTACGGGGTTAGAAGCCTATCACCTTTTAAAAGAAGTGTTGGACGACCGGATCCAGTATTTAGCCACAGGCACGCACTGTAATTGAAATTTGAACGATAGAAGGAGAACAAAAATGAGTGAAAGTTGTGACAAAAGCTGCTCATCCTGCAGTGAAGAATGCAGTGAAAGAGAAGCGCAACCGAAAAGTTTATTGGAAAAACCCCATGAGTGCAGTGATATAAAAAAGGTGATCGCTGTAGTCAGCGGCAAGGGCGGCGTTGGAAAATCATTGGTCACCTCCATGCTTGCGGTATCGATGAATCGTATGGGTTACCAGACAGCGGTCTTGGATGCGGATGTAACAGGTCCGTCTGTACCGAAGGAATTCGGTATCCGCAGAAAGGCTGAGGCCACAGAATTGGGTATTATGCCTATTAAAACAAAAACCGGAATCGATATCATGTCGGTGAACCTTATTCTGGAAAACGATACAGATCCAGTGATTTGGAGAGGCCCTATTATATCAGGAATGGTAAAGCAGTTCTGGACAGACGTGATGTGGGGTGATGTAGACTACATGTTTATCGATATGCCTCCCGGAACCGGTGATGTTCCCCTTACTGTGTTCCAGTCTCTCCCCG
>Ga0366778_1046_pt1 | contig 17567 bp, 13 predicted proteins | sample BONcelHN113001E9_FD_207058 | JGI IMG/M metagenome (GOLD analysis project Ga0366778, IMG submission 207058) | Enriched cells from coal bed in the Powder River Basin, Montana, United States - BONCAT cells N11 rep2 HSBNCT.N11.300.1.E9 ...
AGGAGAAAATCAAGAACTGAAATTTACCATTGGCAGCAAAACGATGCTGTATGACGGGATTCCTTTTGAAATGGACAGGGCAGCTGCGTTGTTTGGCGGGATAACCTATGTGGATGCATGGACCCTCAGCGATATCTTCGGTGCGGCGATTGGGGAAGAGGCTGCGGTGATTCCTCAATATGCAGCCGATGTGTTGACCGGTGATTACAAGACCAAGCTGGAAATTTATCGGCAGCCGGCAATCGGAGAAAAAGAGTTTTTAGCTGCATTAAAACCGCAGACTGGCTGGGATGTAGCGAAGGAGCTGGTGAAAATCGGAAGCTCTGACGTCGGTTTCCGACTTGGAGGTACACCGGAAGGAAAAGAAGCAGCAGAGGTGATCTACAAGAAGTACCAGGAATTGGGCCTTCAGCCGGAATACAACACCTTCAAGACCTACGGCTGGCGTTATTTGGATTCCTCTTTTGTGCTTGAGGGGTCAGATATGGAAATTCCGGTTGTTTCCGCAGTCGGGACAAAAGGAACTCCGGATACAGGTATTACCGGCGAGGTTGTGTACATTGGCACTGCCACGAAGCAAGAGCTGGAAGGAGTCGACCTTACAGGCAAGATTGCTTTGATCAAAATGGATCTGGATTACCATCCATGGCAGTCTCAGGGAGCCTATGCGGCAGCGATCCGCGGCGCAGCAGGAGTGATCTATTATTGTGAAAACTATTACGCCCAGCAAGAAGGCGGAGAAGCATTTAATGTACAGGACTGGAGCGGTGCGGAAATCGATATTCCTGTACTGAATACTCCGAAAAAATATGGCGAAGCCTTGGTTGGAATGTTGGCCGTAAAGCCTTACAAGGCCACCTTGGTTTCCAAAGTGGAGATCAATGAAAACGGAGACGGGTATAATGTGATCGGAAAAATCGTTGGGAAAAAATACCCGAACGAGTATGTGGTGCTGAATGCTCATACCGATGCGCATTTCCAGGGTTTCCAGGATGATTCCATCGCCATCGGTGGGGTCGTTGCCATTGCAGAAGCCATGAAGAAACCGAAATTAATCACACACAGTACCGCAAAAATTAAAAATAATACATCGATCATCCTCTGCAATCTATTGCTTTTGATCTCGGCAATATCGAGAATGATTTTAAGCCAGAAATATTTCAATCCTACAAATGCGATGATATCAAAGACGCGAAGCACCGCGTTATTGTCCAGCTCCCCAAAGACAAAACGGAGAAAGAGAAAGAGGAAATACATGATGACAAGCAGGAGGGCGCTGAATGAAAAATTCCGCGTTGCCCGAAACAGCTTTCTGTTTACGGAATCCTTGTATTTTGTGAGGAAAAGCAGAAAGGCAATATTCATGAGCCCGATAAATCCTGCCGATATGTAAATAAACAGCTTAATATAGGTAAAAGATAGCATGCCGTCACCTTCCGATCCTTATGATTGATCTGGATACCCCTTGTTTTCGGCATTTTATAACATCATGAGATGATAAGTCAAGAAAAATCTGGTTTGACCGGGATTCCTCGGTTATGTTTCTCCATGCGAACATCTTGTAAAATTCTTGGGATTCGGTCAGAAAAACTTGAAAACTGTTCACCGTCCCAGTATGATAGTATTGTAATATGATGTTTTAAGATAGGGGGAACCATGAATATTGATAATTTCGGAAAACAGAAGAAAATAGCTTTGATTGCCCACGATCACAGAAAGAAAGATCTGATCGAATGGGTATTGGAAAATAAAGAACTGCTGAGCGGCCATTTTTTATGCGGAACAGGCACGACTGCAACTTTGATTTCAGAGGCGACCGGTCTTCCGGTCACGCCTTACAAGAGCGGGCCTCTGGGCGGAGACCAACAGATCGGGGCGCTCATCGCAGAAGGAAAGGTTAATTTTATGATTTTTTTCTGGGATCCGCTCTCCTCCCAGCCACACGATCCGGATGTCAAGGCACTGCTGCGAATTGCGGTTCTATATGACATCCCTGTGGCGATGAACCAGTCAACAGCCGATTATCTGCTCACCTCTCCATTGATGCATGAGGAGCACGAACGACATATCATGACTGTTCGAGACATCCCAAGAGAACACGGTTTATAGAGAATCTCACGAAATATGGCGGAAAATAAAAAAAGTGGAAATGACGGAATAATAAAAAGCTCTCCGAATGTAGTTTTACACTAATAACGGAGAGTTTCATTTTTTTAATAGCGTCTTCTTGGTCTGCGTGCGCCGCCGCTTGCTTTCTTCGGTGCTGCCGCTGCAACCACCGGTTCGGTCATCGTCATTGGATAGGGATGATCCTCCACAACAGGAATCTTTTTCTCTATGAGCTTTTCAATATCCTTTAAATAAGGTATTTCTTCCGCATCGCAAAAGGAAAGTGCTGTGCCTCCCAAGCCTGCTCTTCCGGTCCTTCCGATCCGATGGACATAGGTTTCCGGTATGTTGGTCAGGTCGTAATTGATGACATGGGACAGCTCCATGATATCAATTCCCCTTGCTGCGATATCCGTCGCGACGAGGATTCTTGTCTTTCTTTCCTTAAAATTATTTAAGGCCTGCTGCCGTGCCCCCTGGGACTTGTTCCCATGAATGGCCTGGGCTTGTACCCCTGCTTTTGCCAGATCCTTGACGATTTTATCGGCGCCATGCTTTGTCCTTGAAAATACCAGCGCAGAAATGATGGATCGATCCTTTAAAAGATGCGTCAAGAGCATTTTCTTGTCCTTTTTGTCGACATAGTAGACCGCCTGATCGATCATGTCCACGGTTGACGATATTGGTGTTACCGCAACCTTGATGGGATCTGTCAAAATAGAATTAACAAGATTTGTGATTTCCATAGGCATCGTAGCTGAAAACAGCATATTTTGCCTTCTTTGCGGCAAATGGTAAATGATCTTTTTCACATCATTTACCATCCCCATATCCAGCATCCGGTCCGCTTCATCCAGTACAAAAAACTGCACATGGTGCAGGTTAATGAACCTTTGATTGACCAAATCAAGCAATCTGCCCGGTGTCGCAACCAGGATGTCAATGCCGGCTTTCAGCACATCCGTCTGCGGCTTCTGGCCAACACCTCCATAGATTACCGTATTTTTGAGGCCCAAATTTTTTCCGTAGGTGGAAAAGCTGTCCCCGATTTGAACGGCCAATTCACGGGTCGGCGTCAATATCAGCGCCTTGATTAATCTCGGCGTTCGTTGTTCTTTTCTTTCCAGTGCAAGCTTCTGCAGGATGGGAATGGCAAAGGCGGCCGTCTTGCCGGTCCCCGTCTGCGCACACCCAATCAGGTCTCTTCCCTCCAGCAATGGCGGGATGGCTTGCTGCTGTATGTCGGTTGGCTGTGTATAGCCTTCCGTTTTTAATGCCTCTCGAATCGGCATAATGAGGTCTAATTGTTCAAACATTTTTCTCCTTAAATTTTACTCCTAACATTAGGAAAACCCGGACGATCTTAACTATCATCCGGGTTTGAATTATAGCTTGCCATATATGGCGATCTGTGTTTACTCTTCGGTCTTTTTTACAACTGAAGAGATAATGGATGGGGTTGCGGTAACCTTTTTCGGTTTTTTCTTATTCTTGTCCTTTTTAATGCTTTTATCTCCCATTGGTAATTCCTCTGCTTTCTATTATTAATCCTTCGGATGAAATAACTAGTTTATACCTGACATTATATTATACCATAAACATTCGACTGTGGCTCTATCTTTTTTTATTGCCATTTCTCGTTTCATTTCTTACTATCATTTTTTATTTGTGCCATGTATTCCGCGGTTTCTTCAGGGGTTATCAGTGAAACCGTTGCTGCCAAATCTATTTTTGAAAAGACATAACTATAGCTCGATTCATCTTTTCGCCCTTTTAAATATTCTTCGATGCTCTGTTCAATATCTCTCTTCGCATTTCTCCTGATATCTTCAAACGCCATTGTTCTCCTTTTATTTCATTCAAACTCACCCTTTGCGATAACTGCATACAGGAATCATCATACCATAGAACCAGAGAAACTGCTATCTTATTCGGGATTCTCGTCCTAGGCTTTCTATGGTATAATGTGTATGATTAATTCATGACTACGTCCAATGACTATAGTCATTATATACATTTTTTTTCTATGAATCAATACAGGAGATACTCTTATGAAAAAAGAAAAAACAAGCAGCAGAAAAGAAAAAGCGCTTGAAACGAAAAAGAAAATTTATGAAAGTGCTGAGCAACTGATTCGCGAGAATGGTTTTGATAGTGTGACGGTGGATGCGATCGTAGAAATGGCAAGCGTATCCAAGGGGTCTTTCTATGTTCATTTTGAATCAAAAGATGCTCTGGTTGCCGCTTTGATCTATGACAACGTAAAAAAATTAGATTTAAATTATAGAACTTATCTGGATTCACTTCCCGGTGATGCTACAGCGTCCGATATCCTAATTCTGCTGGCAGGAAGGATCGCCGATGTACTCGCCCGAGATATCGGAATTGACAAGATACGAATTACCTATGGGGTTCAATTGAACATGACAATCAATACCGGCATGTTTGGATACGACAGAGAATTATATCTCGCCTTCAGAGAAATCATCTGCAAGGGAATGCAGCAAGGAGAATTCAAGTCGGAAATAGCAGCGGATCTCCTCGCGAATCACTTTGTTATGGCCCTGAGAGGGCTTACCTATGAATGGTGTATCCGTTACCCAGACTTTGATCTGAAGGATCAGTATGTGAAGCACTTCCAAATCCTATTGACAGGCATCGTAAAGAAATAGTCGCTGTTTCTGTTATTTAAAAACTCCGTTTGATACGGGGTTTTTTCAGTTCAGACGTTATTTATTTGTCTTCAAATACTCCGAAGGAGATAAGGTGGTAAAGCGTTTAAAGACGGAGGAAAAATAGTTAGGCGTAGAAAATCCCAGATCGATTGCCGCATTGGTAACGCTCATCCCTTTGCACAGCATTGTTTTTGAGGTTTCCACCTTGCGGAAGTTGATGTATTCCCTTGGGGTAAATCCAAGCTGCTGACAAAATTTCTGCTTAAATCTTGAAAGGGATAGTCCGGAAACCTCAGCCAAAACATCCAGGGATATGGTTTCGTAAATATTATCACTAACATAGTCAACTGCTGCCTGGATATCCTTTGAAACTACCTTTTCCTGTTTTTTCGAATACGCAATTAATTGATTCAGAAAATAAAGCAATACGGACGCTGCTTGAAACCGCTCATGTTCCTCCTGATTGTAGGTCAATCTGAAAAATTCCTTCATCAGCTTTTGCATTTCACCTGTATTTGTGTTGATCAACCGGGTATTCACATTTCGTAAATCATCAATCAGCCTTTCCTTCCACTCATTCCCGACAAATAAAAAGTTATCCGCACGAATGTCAAGCTGGAACCAGTACATCTCATTCAGTGAGATTGGCACAGCGCCGGTGCTGTGGACCTCATCGGGAAAAGAAATATAGGTATCTCCTCCGGATAAATGGTAGGTTTGGTTTTCGGAGATGAAGGTCATCGTCCCCTTGCATAAATAGGTAATTTCGAACGCATTTTCGTGATAATGGGGGTAAAGCGCAGGAATTGCTTTTGTAACGCTATGCTTTCCGAACATACGGAGTCCCGGAATCTTAAGCTGATCTTCTGTTTTGATGATTCTCAGCCCATCGTCAAAGGCCGGATCTCTCCAGTTAATCGGGTTCATACTCTATCTCCAATACGTATAATTTTGTACTATGGTTAAAATTAGATGCAACTAAATTATACTTATTATATAATTTAGACAAAAATAACGCAAGGGGAAGTGGTCAACAAATGAAACGTTCTACGATCAATCTACTCATAAAAGAAACAATCGCCTGGCTCGAAGAGAGAAAAGTCGCTCTCCCGCCTTTTGCTTACTGGACCCCTGCCGAATGGGCAGAAAAGGGCCACGAATATGATGAAATTCGCGAAAATATGCTTGGCTGGGATGTAACGGATTACGGCCGGGGAGATTTTGAGAAAGTCGGCTTACTGCTTTTTACCATCCGGAACGGAAATCTGAAAAAACCCCAATATGCAAAGCCCTATGCGGAAAAAATGCTGATTTCCCAGGTCGACCAGCTTTCCCCGAACCATTTCCATTGGAACAAAATGGAGGACATCATCAATCGCGGTGGCGGCACCCTGTTATTGCAGCTTTGGAATTCCACTTCAGAAGGGGAGCTTGACCATACAGATGTTACGGTTCGAATTGACGGCAAGGTATGCACCATGCCTGCGGGCGGGAAGGTGTATCTCAAGCCGGGGGAAAGCATCACCCTGACTCCGGGACAGTATCACTTATTTACTGCCAAAGAGGAAAAGGTTTTGGCCTGGGAGGTTTCCATGGTCAATGATGACACTATGGATAATCGTTTTCATGAATCACAAGAACGGTTTACCACCATTGAAGAAGACGAGCCGGCGGCATATCTTCTATGCAATGAGTATCCGGAGGTGAGATAGTGATGTTTGATATTACTGCATTTGGCGAGCTGTTAATCGATTACACCCCTGCGGGGAAGTCCCCTGCCGGGATGGAGCTGTTTGAGCAGAATCCGGGCGGCGCACCGGCCAATGTCCTTGCGTGTGCATCAAGGCTCGGACAGAAGACCGCATTTATCGGAAAAATCGGTGCGGATCTGCAGGGTGAGTTTTTGAGAAAAACACTGCAGGCTGCAAACATCAATACCGTTGGTCTGATCAGTGATGAAAACTATTTTACCACCCTTGCCTTTGTCAGTCTTTTGGAAAACGGGGAACGAAGCTTTTCCTTTGCACGAAAGCCCGGCGCGGATACAAAAATCACCAGGGAGGATGTCAATCCATCGATCATCCAAAACAGCAGGATCTTTCATTTCGGTTCCTTGTCCTTAACGGACAGCCCTGCACGTGAAACGACTTATTTTGCCCTTGATGAAGCGAAAAAAGCAAATTGCATCATCTCCTATGATCCGAATTACAGACCTCTTCTTTGGAAAAGCAAGGAACTGGCAAAGGAACAGATGCGTGCCGTACTGCCTTATGTGGACATCATCAAATTGTCCGATGAGGAGACGGCGCTGATCACAGATCACGCAGACCCCCGGACAGCTGCAAAGTATTTAGTCGACTGCGGAATCTCAATCGCCGCTGTAACCTTGGGGCAAAATGGCGTGCTGATCGCGACAAAGGACGGGTGTGAGACAGTTCCCGGTTTTTCGGTCGATGCAATTGACACAACCGGAGCGGGCGACGCATTTTGGGGTGCCTTCCTGTATTCCCTCGGGACGCTTGACGGAACGATTGGAGATATCAAATTTTCAAAGGTATTGGAAATCGCAAAATTTGCAAATGCCGCTGCAGCACTTTGCGTTACAAAGAGGGGTGCAATCCCTGCAATGCCGCAGTTGCATGATATCGCAAAGCTACTGAACGAGGCTGCTTTATAAATCAAATGCTTAAAACTTGATCCACAAAAGCCTTGGCGATATCGGGATCAAACTGGGTGCCGGAATACTTTTGTATTTCCCGAATCGCTTCTTCTCTACTCAAACCTCTTCTATACGCCCTATCGGAGGTCATTGCATCATAAGAATCCGCAACGGCAATAATTCTGGCTTGCAGAGAAATTTCTTCTCCTTTCAGTCCATTGGGATATCCTTTTCCGTCCCATCTTTCCTGGTGTTCCAGAACATAATTGGCAATTTCCGAGAATTCATTTACGGAGCTCAAGATACGATATCCGATTTCTGAATGCCTCTTGATCTGTTCCCATTCTTCATGATCAAGTTTGCCCTTTTTATTCAGGATGATATCCTGGATCCCTATTTTTCCGATATCATGCATAAGACCGGCAATTCTCATTTGATCTATTTCATGTTTTGAGAAATTCATCGTTCTTGCAATCGCTTCGCAAAGCTCTCCTACCCTTTGGGAATGCAGCATTTCTCTATTGTTTTTTTCAAATAACGAGCTCATGATCAGCTCGATGGTTTTGCTTCTCATACTGGAGCTCTCTGATATTTTATGCCGGTACAAATCATCCTCTGCCTCTTTGAAGATTTCCTTCATGTCGTAATTCATATCGTGCTTTATTGCAAATCCTATGGCAACCGATAAAAGAACATTGTCCATTTTTTCGTTTGCAATGGAATCGCTGATTCGTTCGATTAACTTATTTACTTTTTCGGAATCGGTTAGCGGAAGCAAAAGGATAAATTCGTCTCCTCCGATTCTGGAAACGATCCCGTCCGTATTGCATTCCTTGCTAAGAACATCCGCAATTTTCTGTAAAAGCAGATCTCCGGTTTGATGGCCAAAGGCATCATTGATCAGCTTCAGTCCATTGACATCAACCATAACCAATGCAATCGGCAGATTTATTTCTTTATCGATTTTCTTTAACTCATCTTCATAAAATCTGCGGTTATAAATTCCGGTCAACTGATCATGATTGATGATAGTTAGGATTTGCTCCTCTGCCATTTTTCTTTCCTGGATGTCATGACTGGCTCCTACTAATTCGATCTCTCCATCCGAATTGTATCGATATCTGCCTGATACCTCAACCCATACGGTCGTACCATCTTTGCAGGGCTGCTTGAACTCTTGCCTTACCGTTTTAATCACATTTGGATGATTGATAAAATCATTGGTGTTTTTCATGATTTCTTCTCTTGCAATTTCCAAAGATTCCGGGATGAAAGCTTCTTCCATACTCTCATTCATTGCTTCTTCCGGAGTGATGCCACGAAGCTGGAATATCGATGGACTGATATAGGTGAACTTATTTTTCGTTAAGTTTAGAACCCAAATAACATCGGAGATGTTCTCTGTGATCAGCCGATATTTTTCTTCGCTTTCCCGCAACGCGTTTTCCGCTTGAATCCGCTCTGTGATATCCTGTAGAATACAATGGGTTTTATCAAAGCTTCCATCTACCTTATGCCCGATTCGTCCCTCAAAGCTTACCGTTCTACGCTCACCGTTCTTGTGGAGCATTTCAAACTCAGAATGTACTTTTCCGGCAACCTTAAACATCGGGAATCTTTGCTGAAAGACAGTTACAAACTCAGGTGCGAGAAAATCCCCAAACCATTTTCCAACGACTTCTTCCCGTTGATAGCCAAGGGCCATAAGCCATGCTTCATTCACCTCATTGATTCGCCCGTCAAAATCCAGGGATTGATACCCGAGGGGCGCTCTTTCAAAAAGGTTACTGAATCGTTCTTCGCTTTCCCGAAGCTCATTCTCCATTTTTTTACGTTCTGTAATATCACTATAATTTGCCAGAATCCCATTGATATCCGGATTACTTAGTAGGTTGGCCGCTGTAAGTTGAATGATTGAATCGCTTCCATCCTTATTTTTATATCGGTATTCAACAACAACCTTTGCACCATCTTCTTGCAGCAGCGCTTCAAATGCCTTTCGCAACATATCCTTGTCATCCGAATGCGCAGTCTCAAGATAGCTGCGTCCGATCAGGTCTTTGGGATCCCAGCCAAACAACTTGGTTATATTGGGGCTTTTATATTTTATAATTCCATTTTCATCCAATATCGTTATCACATCGGAAATATTCGAAACAGTCGCCTTAAGCATCGCTTCACTTCTTCTTATCGCATCTTCGTTTTCTCTTTGCTTTGAAATATCAAGACCTACTCCGGTGAAGTAAGTCTTTCCGCCTATTTCGAGGGGGACTCCGTTGGAACGGATCAGAAGTTTGCCGCCCCCTTTGGTAAGAAGATTTGCCTCCACTTCTCCATAACCGGTTTCAAAGACCTCCTTAACGGCATTGGCTACATTAACCGCATCCTCTCCTTCAAACCATTTGTCCAAGGTCATCTGTGATAATTCATCTGCTGTGTAGCCGGTCATCTTCTCATGCTTATTATTCCATTTGATCAGCCTTCCCGTATCGTCATAAACGTAAAGATATCCCGGTATACTTTCAAGTAATGCATTTGTGAATTTCATTTCTTGCTCTAAAGCAGCTTCTGCCTTCCTTCGTTCGGAAATGTCCTGAACAAAGCAGGTCGATCCGACGATCCTTCCGTTATCGGAAAATATGGGCGCCCAGAAACTCTGCCAATAGTTCTGTACATATGCTTCATCCAAATATTCTTCCATAAGAGTGAAGCTTTCCCCTTTTATCGCCCGGTCAAAATTTATTTTGGCTTTCTCACGATCCTCCGGCATCCCAATGGCATCCAGCATGTTCATGCCGATTTCAATTTCACTGCCCCATATTCTTTTCATTGCTTCCTTGTGCTTGCGATTAAAGGCCAAATACCTGTAATTACAATCGAAAGCAAACACATTGATTTCCGGATGACTTTCCAGAATTGCAGCATTTAAATTGTATGAGTCATTGTTGATCATATATTTCCACCTCTAAAAATCGATACCGGCTCATAGCGCTCCTGCAAAGAGTTTGACCGTTTTGCATTTCTAGCATACCTATACCCTAATAATGTCTTTGAGAATCATAGATTTATCTAATATTACCAGTATTACCAAATCCAAAAAGCCTCCGCATTTGTTTATCTATGTGGAGGCGCTTTTGTTATCTCTTTATAATTTCTTCTTAATTTATTAATTGACTTGTTTATAGATATTACTTCACAAGTTCTCCAAGGCTCATCATGACCTGAGCCGTTTGTGCTCTGGTTGACGTTGATTTAGGAGCAAATAAAGGGTTGCCCTTTGCGTCATTGCCCATACCATTCATCAGATCTTTCATGGTCATAAACATGACTGCGTCATCCGCCCAAGAGGAAACCTGATCAAGGTCACTGTAGGTAAGCTGAATCGCCCACTCACCAGTAGGTCCCTGCCCTTTCAATTTCATGTAGTTCATCATCATGACAGCCATCTGCTCTCTTGTTACGGATGCGCTTGGTGCAAATTTGTCACCGCCCATTCCAGTTACGATACCTTTTTCGGTTGCCCATGCGATATATGGTGCATAATACTGATTGCTCTTCACATCGGAGAAGGTATTTTTACTTGCATATACAGTAGCATCGATGCCTTCCATTCTACCAAGAATGGTCACGAACATGCCTCTGGTCATTGATGTTTGTGGTCCGAATGCAGTATCTGTCTGACCCTTCATCAAGTCATTCCCATTTACAAATGCTACTGCATCATAGTACCATGCACTGCTCTTTACATCGGTGAATGGATTTACCCAATCAGCCAACGCATCATATCCGATGATGTATTTGGAGAAGTGATCCACCACGAAGGTAACGGCTTTGTTCTTTGCATCATAGGTACAGTTGATTTCCGTCAGGCTTCCGTTGTCAGCCATGTACCATACGGTTAAGTTCTCAGCTGTTTCACCGGCCTTCAGCTCGTAAGGAATGCTGACCTTCACCTTGCCGCCATTAAAGCTTGAAATGAGCTTTCCGCCGGACATCACACTCAGGTCATATACCGTTTTGTCTCCCACCTTTGTCTGCTGTTCCTCGGTCAAGTTCGTCTTCACTACATCGTCTACGATTACTTTGATGTCCGCAGCTGCCGCCTGTGTGCCGATTGCCCCCACTGCCTTGCTGTCAAAGGTCAGGGTGCCTTTTTCTGTAACTACGGTCAGACTGTTGTTTTTCCCGGCAAGGGAATCCAAACCGGAATTTGGCAAGGTTACCTCGTTGGTTTTATGGGACCTGATGGTAACCGTTCCTCCGTCCTTGGCCGCGGCTGCTGCATTACTCATCTGGTTTCCTGTTACACTTCCGGTGTTGGTGTCGATAACAGATGTTGCCGGGGTGCTATTGCCGCCGCCACCGCCACCGGAGCCGCCGTTCGATGCGACGGTAACAGTAACCGTGTACGTCTGGGTTGAGCTATCCGCTGCTGTTACGGTATAGGTTACCGGGCTCGTAAAATTTTGCGCAATTCCCAAACTTGATGTTATGCTCAGTCCGGAATGAGTTATGGTCGGCACCAAAGCGGTCACATCCGTTCCATAAGGCACGGTAAGTGCTACGGTTTTAGTCGCTTCATTAACTGTTCCTGTTACGTTTGGTGTTAAACCGTTAAAGTTAAATGCTGTGATTGCTTTAGCTGAGTTTGTGGCTACTGCCAAATTAGCTGTTGTTGCAGTTCTTCCAGATGCCGTATGCGTGATAGTCACGGAGTGACCATTGCTTCCTGCCACTGTAAGTGCACTTCCATTTGCAGGGCTTGCGGTATAGCCGGTTGCCGTTCCACTTGTGAATACTGCAGCGGCTGTCGTGCCGTCATTATTCGTTGCTGTTACAATCATTCCGTTCAAAGCCAATATCCCATCCGCGGTTTCCGTATAGGTTAGCTTCGCAGGCTGAGTCGTTACTGCGATACTGCTTACTGCTAATGCGGCCGTCGATGCGAAAGTCACAGTGAAGCTTACGGTATTTCCAATTCCTATTCCTGTGGTTGATGTGCTTCCGACTGAAGCTGCGCCTGCTGCTGTCGGTGTAAATGCCGCCGACTGAAATTCTTTTGTATTCTTTGAGGTCAATACTATTGTTGCAGTGTATGCAGTTCCCGCCTTGAACTTACCCCCTGCAGTCATAGACTGATTCCACGTTACTCCTGTTATCGTATAATCTGAATTTACTGTTGCTGCTTGTACATCGCCCGTGATCTGAGGAGCTGCGCCTGCTGCGGGTGCTGTCATTGTGATACTGGCCGCTGTGATTGAAATATAGGTGACTGCACTGGTCGAAGTACTTGTTACCGTTCCCGAATATCCACCTGTTCCTGTAGTTGTTATCGTAATGACTTTGCTCAGATCAGAAGCTTGTACCGTGTAGGCGGCTCCCGTAGCCGAGGCTATATTTGTTCCTGCCGCTTTCCATTGGTACGTAACTGTTGCCGCGCTTGGGGAAACTGTAGCGGAAAGAGTTTGCCCTACCTTTGCCTGCCCACTGATCGAAACGGAGGCAAGCGGTATGCTTGCCGCATCATCATTGGTGATTGTCCCGATCCCCTGTGAATCGCTGATTGTCGCCTTCGTTGCGCCTGAAAGGTTTAAAAAAATGGTTTCGTTTGGTTCAAGTGTCGTGTCCCCGGAGATTACCACATTTATGTTCTTACTTGTTTCACCTGGTGAAAAGGTCAATGCGCCCGAGGTGCTGGTATAATCAGAACCAGCGGTTGCCGTGCCGTTTACAGCTGCGTAACTCACGGTTACTGTTTGAACGCTTGCTGCAGACAGGCTTACTGTAAATACAAGGTTTGCCGTTCCGGAATTGCCTTCTGTGACGGAAGGGTCGTTAACGCTTATGGTTGGCGCTGCATATGGACTGATGATTGCACTTGTCGCACTGGTTGTCCCATCCGACAATGTTACGATTCTATTACCGTCTGCGTTAAGTCCTACACCTGCGGGTGAGGAGATCCATTGATCTGTATCGAGATAAATTCCGCTCATCCCAAATATTGCACCATGCTGGGTTGCGTTATTTGTCGTAACGGTTGTAGTTCCACCGTTAAAATGAATAGAACCAATATAACTTATTCCATAATTAGTGCCGTCATTTGTAGCCGTGCCACCGATTGCATTCAGGGTCCCTCCATTCATGGTCAGATTACCAGATTCTCCGTACAAGCCACAGCTATAACCCGTATCTCCAGAGGCCGTGCCGCCGACTGCCGTTACGGTTGCTCCATTAATAGTCAGCGTCCAGCCAGTATGACCAATACCAATACTTCTGCCGTTCCAGCCTGAAGCAGTTCCTCCGGATGCTGTTACTGTGCAGCTATTGATTGTAGTACTCCCTCTGTCCACATAAATACCATATGTATAACTGCCAGAATTAATAGCACCGCCGGTTACAGTCAGTGTGCCGCTGCCTGAAATGGTCAACCCATTCACCGCGTAGATGCCGGAACTTGAAGAGCCAGAAGCCTGAGTAGACTCTACATAGTTATTTCCAACAAGAACGATAGCGGTGTCTGTGGGTACGATGATGCCTGCTGATGAGGCTGTAGACAAATTTATCCCGCTAAGTGTCAGCGTCGAAGTGGCACTGTCCCATGCCCAACCATCTGTTGAGATATTATCTTGAGAAGGCGTAGCGGTTAAATCCAACGTGGAATCAATTGTAGCCGCATATACCTCTTCTACCATTCCCTTTATCCCTAAGAAGCCAAATCCGCCGAACAAGGTGGTAAAAACCATGGCCAGTGTGAGAACAAAGGCCCATCCTTTTTTGTAACTTTGTGTTTTCATTTTCTCGTCTCTCCTTTACACATTGAAGCTTTTTTAGTTTATAATACACATCTTTGTTTGGTCTGCATTCCCGGTGATCTATTTCACTGGTGCTCTATTTCAAAATTACCTCAAGGTTTATAATCAACCTCCGTATCAATGGTAATTACCTTTGTTGCAGTATCATAACCAACACCGATATTCAGTACCTTTGCCACATCACGCAGCTTGAAATAGTTGTTACCGCCGATATTGTAAGCGGTAAATGGCGTTTCCTTGCCGTCTACGTAGATTTTTGACGTAGTCGCTTTGGCGGGTTTCGCCTTGCCGTCCCCGCTGGAAAGCTCGCCGCCCACAACGGTGTATTCATTTCCGCTGGTAAGGGTGATCGCATTTGTTGCATTGTCATAGCCCACATCAAACTGCTTGTCCGTACCCGATACCACTTCAGCAAGATCACGGAGCTTAAAATAGTTGCTGCCGGCGATATTATAGGCGTCAAAAGAAACATCGGTTCCATCCACCATCACCTTGGAAGCAGTAGGGGCCGCATTGTTCGTACTTGCTCCACCGGTTGCCTTCGCAGGGCTATTGAAATTGTTCATCAAAGCCTTCGCTTCTGCTTCGCTTACTACATAAAAAGCAATCGGCGTATCCTGGGTATTATATTCGTCCGGGAATGGGTAGATTTGGAAAGATCCGGTGTCATTTGTTATCTTTTTAAATGTGTTCGACACCACCGGATTGTCGATGGCCCACATTTGGAAAAAATGGGTTGCTTCTCTGCCATAGTCAACTTGTGTCAATAATAAAGGGTTCGTGCCCGGGAACGCTTCATAATAAAACTGATAGAAAGCAAAGTAGTCACAATCGATCAGCTGCACCGTCATTTTAGCCCCTTCTACAATTGGGATGAGCTTTATATCAGACACCTTTGTTTTATTGTGTTTTTCTGCTAATGCAATAATCGTTTCCGCCAATTTGGCTTGTGGTGCAATAATCGAGTCTGTCGGGAAATCACTGTTTACAAGCCATCCTGTGATCGGTGCTGTTTCACTTGGCTCGTTTGGGGAATAGTCAGGAAATCCGACAAAGACGTCTTGATAATAATAAGGGGTAGGTAACACGGGAGAGTTTACATGGTATTTGTCGATCTGCTGACCAACCACTCCCGTAAGTGTGATTCTTATTGTGCCCTCTTCGAATGGATACTCGGTGCTGTCAAGAGTAATATCCCACTGTAACGTTGCATAGTCTTTGACCGCTGCAAAACTAGGACTTGCCATAGGCATGGTCAGAACCAAAATTATAATCGTTAAGAGCCATATTCTAATACGTTTCATGATTTTTCCTTTCTTCTAAATAATCAAGATTTGAAAACCCAAGAATCCCTGCAATCATAGAGGTAGGGAACATACGGATGGCGCGGTTTAACTTAGCTGCGCTATCGTTATAAATCAGTCGGCTTGTCTGTAACATATTTTCATATTGATGGATGGCCTCCATTGTTTTGATGTAGCTTCGATCCTCTTTCAACTTGGGGCAGACATCTGCAACTTTTATAATTTTTGCAATTGCCTCTGCAATGAGTAGTTCCTGCTTTCTTACATCATCAGCCGAAGAGTCTTTCGTGATAAAACGCCCTGCTTTCATGGTTTCTATTATAGTCTCGCATTCATGAACGGCATGCCATTCGCTTAGCTCCAAAAGGAAAATTAAAACCTCCCATTGCGAGGATAACTGTAGACCAATTTGTGCCATCCCGTTGTTAATGTTTCCGGTCATTCCAGCAAGCGAACGCTGAACAGAAATGGTCCAAAAGACAAAGGCCACAAGCATGGCTCCAAATGCAATGAAATAGTACATATGTTTTCCTCCATTTATATTTACACATCAAATAGAATTGTACCAACTTTATCCAATAAAAAATGCCGCTTGCATGAATCGGCACATTTTCGTCATGAAACGACTATTTCCTATTTAAATATTATGTGATAGTATAGGGATACATGTAAATTAAAGGTGGGTTCTTATGCTAAAAATTGCTGTTTGCGATGATAACATAGCAGACCTCTCAAATGTGGTCTCCCTCATCGAGGACTATCAAGCTTCACAAAGAGACAAAAATAATATTAAATATACAGCATTTCAAAGTGCTGTTGATTTAATTGCAGCAATGGAAAGCGGACAACAATACGATCTGGTGTTATTGGATATTTTAATGCCCTTTATGACAGGAATGGATGCGGCGAAGGAAATACGGCAATTCAATCAGGCTGTCAAAATCATCTTCATGACCTCTTCCCCCGAGTTTGCAGTTGAGTCTTATGTCGTGGATGCGTATTATTACGCGCTGAAGCCTGTTTGGAAGGAAAAGCTTTTTATCCTTTTGGATAAGGTGATTTCTGAAACGGAAATCCAATTGGGCGCAAGCTTTTTGATCAAAAGCAAAACAGGATTGACTCGGATTTATATTATGCGGCTAGAGTTTGCGGAGGTGATCGGCAGAACCATACTGTATCATCTGACGGATGGTTCTGTAATAGAGGCGATCGGGACCATGAATGAGCTTGAAAAGGAGCTTCTCGCCAATCCTTGTTTTATCAAAACCCACCGTTCTTATATCATCAATATGGAGCAGATCGACACGATCAGTCAAAGGGAAATCAAAATGCAGTCCCACGCCTTGGTACCATTAGCAAAGGCGAATTACAGCACCGTTAAATCAGCATATATCGCATTTGCATTTAAGGAGTAACCATGCTGGATTATATACGATCGATTCTAAGCCTTATTTTTGCAATCAGCGTGATGTATCTGCTTTTGGATTGTGAGATTAGATATAAAAAAGACCGCTATCTGTTGGGGCTTTATGCCGTTGTCGTGATTGGTATGAATGTTTTTGTTCTATTCCATTACGGCTATGTGTTTTTTATGAAGCTATATCCTTTGCTTGTCCACCTTCCTGTATTTTTGGCCTTTGTGTTCCTATCTAAGTTCAAACCAAGCAAGGTATTTTTTGTTCATTGGACGCTTGTCGCAATAAGCACCTCATTCTCTTTGGTGGGCCTGGTTGTTTCTTATTTCTTTGATTCCAGCAGAGTCGTCATCAACCTTGTAAGCTATATCCTGTATCTGCCGACTTGGTTGGTTATTTATACGCACATCCGCCCGACCTTTCTTTATATGCTGCGGAATACGAACAAAGGCTGGATCGCATTTTCTCTTATCCCCCTTTCCTACTGTGTGATTCTCTACTCCTATGGCAGATACAATTTGGACCAAGTGGACATTCAACGAAGTGCCATATCCGCCGCGTTGTTATTCAGTCTTGCTTTTTCTGCTTACTAT
>Ga0366778_1055_pt1 | contig 15972 bp, 12 predicted proteins | sample BONcelHN113001E9_FD_207058 | JGI IMG/M metagenome (GOLD analysis project Ga0366778, IMG submission 207058) | Enriched cells from coal bed in the Powder River Basin, Montana, United States - BONCAT cells N11 rep2 HSBNCT.N11.300.1.E9 ...
GAAGCAATCGCCATGGGCAGCGGGGATCTTTTCGTAGCCATGGATGCTAACACGCGACATAAAGGTATTGATTTTCCTGGGCATAGCCACGCATCACTCTATGATGTTACTACGATTGAGACAGTGGTCAAAAACATTCTACAGAATTATGGTGTTGATGTCCGTCTTAAAACGCGGGTAACCGATGTAACTAAGCTTGGGAAAAAAATGCAAGCGGTGATTCTTGATTCAGGAGAAACACTTCAGGGCGACGTCTTCGTAGATACAACCGGCAGTGCTGGCCCTATGGGGAATTGTCTCAAATATGGCAATGGATGCGCCATGTGTATAATGAGATGCCCAGCATTCGGTCCCCGCATTAGTGTAGCCGCCAAGGCAGATATTAAAGAATATATGGGACAAAAGATGGACGGATCGAGCGGTGCAATGAGCGGATCGTGCAAGCTGGTGAAAGATTCACTTGCGCTCGAAATAAGAGAGCCGTTAGAACGCAATGGAGTTATTATTGTAAAGCTGCCTGAGCATTTAATAAGAGCAAATGGCCTGGGAAAAAAAGCTTGTACCCAATATGCCCTGCCAGAATATGCAGCAAATCTGGTACTTCTTGATACCGGCCATGCAAAATTAATGACATCATACTTTCCTTTGGCCGATTTACGAAGCATTCCAGGCTTCGAAAATGCAAGATATGCCGATCCTTATGCAGGCGGAAATGGTAATTCAGTGAGATATTTGTCGATTAGTCCCTGTGCAAACAATCTTAAAGTAGACGGCATTGATAATCTATTTTGCGGTGGTGAGAAAGCCGGCGTTTTGGTCGGACACACGGAAGCAGTGGTAACCGGCGCACTTGCAGGACATAATGCTGTTCGTTATTGTTTAGATATGCAGTATTTAGAGTACCCGAAAGCGCTTGCCGTTGGTGATTTCATCGCCTTTGTGCATGAGCAAATGACGGCAAAAGACGGTCTAAAGGTACGATATACTTTTTCAGGCTCTTTCTATTTTGAACGAATGAAACAAATGGGATTGTATTCTACAAACCGGCATGAAATTCAGCAACGTGTTGAACAGGTTGGTCTTTCCGATATCTTAAATCAATGTCTTGTATAGGGAGGGATTCGTTATGAGAAACCGGTTACCAACGCGCTGTATCGATATAAATTCTATCTATTGTCCTTGCATCCTAGCCGAAACCAATCATTGTGTTTACTGCAGCCATCTTAAAGGAGAGCCTGTGTGCAACTGCGACTGGGCGGGTGTTTGTATTCTAAACGAAAAAGGATGGCAAGCTACAAGTGCTAAACAAAAATGGAACTGGGACGAAACGCGAACAAGGCAGGATTTGGAAGTACCTATTACCGCACTGGAACTCATAGCAGAAAATACATACGCAATGCGAGTTCTTGTACCTAAGGAATTGGCGCGCAGTTTAGACTGCCCAGGTTCGTTCGTTTTTTTCCGTAGAACAGAAGATCCAGATTTTTTCAAATTTCCTGTAGGAATTATGTCTGTGAATAGTGAAACAATAGAGGTAGTAATTGAAACTATCGGTCCTAAGTCATCACGCATGCTAGAAAACGGCACAAATCAGCTGATAGTTCGCGGGCCTTATTATAATGGCATTTTTGGTCAGCCGTGGGTAGAAAAGATGGCAAATGGAAACGTTTTGCTTCTTACTGGCGGTATGGGTCAGCCGCCTGCTGTTCCCATCGTCAAAAAACTTGTCGAAAATGGTAATCAGGTTACGGCTATTGTCGCTCCCGGCAAAATAGGAAAAATTTTTGCAGCCGATATATTTAAGAATTTGGGGATTAAAGTCATACCTGTAATTTCCATGCGGCGGGAAGGAATGGCTAAATTCATAGAACTTATCACCAATGAGGAAGTTTGTCCGGACCTGGTTGTCAGCGCTGGCCCGGACGATCAGCACCATGGCATAATTAATGTGATGCAGGCAGAAAACAAAAATATTCCTATGGCGGCAACAAACAATGCTACGATGTGCTGTGGCGAGGGTGTCTGCGGCAGTTGTGACAAAGAAGCACGAGGCGGCAAAAAGGTACGGACTTGTAAAGTGCAAACAGATTTTATCAGCTTTATCTGAAAATTATGAGGTGAATATCTAAAAATGGCAGAACGATTGCAGAAAATAATTAGCCAAGCCGGAATTGCATCACGCCGGCACGCAGAAAAAATGATTATTGACGGACGTGTAACTGTAAATGGTAAAATTACCAAGGAATTAGGTACGAAAGTCGAGACCAAGGATAAAGTAGCAATTGACGGAAAGCCTCTGGCAGGGGAAAAATTAATTTATATACTGCTGAATAAACCCAAGGGGTATATTACAACATTATCAGACCCGCAAGGACGGAAAACTGTTATCGAACTCATCGGGACGATATCAGAACGAATTTACCCGATAGGCCGTCTGGATTATGGCACAGAGGGTTTGCTGCTTATGACCAATGATGGTGAAATGACTCACGGACTGACTCATCCCAGCAAACAAATTTCAAAAACATATATAGCAATAGTTCATGGCGTGCCAAGCGAAGAAAAAATTCTGAAGCTTCAAAAAGGTATCCAACTGGAAGATGGCTTAACAGCTCCAGCGCAGGTAGAGTATCTTGACTATGATGAGGAACGAAATCTGTCTGCGCTGGAAATATCTATTCATGAAGGTAAAAATCGTCAAATTCGGCGTATGTGCGAAGCAATTGGGCATCCGGTCAAAAATTTAAAGCGCACTAAATATGACTTCTTAGACCTAGAAGGAGTAAGACGCGGACAATACCGGCATCTCTTGCCCAATGAGGTGGCAAAATTAAAACGCTTATACCGAGACCGAGTTACAGATCGCAGCAAAAAATAGTGCGTATTGCTGTTACTACATTCGATTTATCAAATATGAGGATGAGATGATTTGAAAAAAGTCATAGTAATTGGCGGGGGTGCCGGCGGCCTTATGGCGGCCGTTAGCGCTTCCATGCATGGTGGACAGGTTACCTTGCTGGAGAAAATGGATGCAGTGGGGCGTAAACTTTTAATTACCGGCAAAGGCCGTTGTAACATTACCAATTCGGCCGATATACCGGAAATAATTAAAAACATACCAGGAAATGGCGCCTTCCTTCATAGTGCGCTGCGTAGTTTTTCTAATAACGACTTAGTTGAGTTTTTACAGGTGCAAGGAATCGAGACTAAAGTAGAGCGAGGCGGTAGAGTCTTCCCGGTCAGCGATAAGGCACGTGATGTTGTGAGCGCTTTCGAAAAGAGCATGAGAACATTGGGCGTTGAAGTTCATACGGCCAGTCCGGTAAGCGAAATTGTCTGTGATAACAGTAAGGTGACAGGTGCTTTGCTGAAGTCAGGCGTGTATTATCAAGCAGATGCAATTGTGCTGGCAACCGGTGGCATGTCGTACCCTGGCACCGGTTCCTCCGGTGATGGGTATGCCATCGCTAAAAGACTGGGGCATAGTATTGTCGAATTAAAGCCGTCTTTAGTGCCGCTGGAGGTTGAGGAAGAATGGGTGAAGGATTTACAAGGGTTATCATTAAAAAATGTTACTGCTACAGTATATTGTAATGATAAAAAGATAGCCGAAGAGTTTGGGGAGATGTTATTTACCCACTTTGGTCTGTCGGGTCCGATTATTCTTTCGCTAAGCAAATCAGTAGCGCCGCTTCTAAACAAGAAAAGCGGTTTAGTCCAAATTGCCATCAACACCAAGCCGGCGCTAACCTTGGAAGTACTTGACAAGCGTATTCAGCGTGACTTTGAAAAATATGCAAGAAAAGCAATAAAGAACGCTCTTAGTGATTTACTTCCCAGTAAAATGATAGATACTGTTATTGATTTATCCTATATTGATCCAGAAAAGCCAGTTCATCAAATAACAAAGATTGAGAGAACACGCCTAATAGAAAGTTTGACTGCGTTTACGCTGACCATAAGCAAGACAAGGCCTATTGCAGAAGCGATTGTAACAGCTGGCGGCGTAAGTACTAAAGAAGTCAATCCCTCTACTATGGAGTCAAAGCTGGTAGAAAATTTATTCTTCGCCGGGGAAGTTCTGGATGTTGACGGCTATACTGGCGGATATAATCTTCAGGCTGCTTTTTCCATGGGTTATGTGGCAGGCAGGGCAGCAGTGTCAGTATAAATATGGAAATCTTTCGAGCATACTAAGATAAAATACAAGGGAGGTGTGAAGCTGCATCTTATGAATTATTTCCGTATGATTGCGAAAGGTGAAACGATATTCATCCGGTTAGCTTTTGTGTTTCTCTGTGTACTTATTGGTGTACAGTTTTTCTTTTTAAAAGACTCTACTCGTTCTTATTTATCATATATTGACCGTCTGGAAGGCGAGAGCGTGAGTATTCAATTGCCCTTATATTCGGTCAAGCCTTTATATATAAGTGAAACAAGCAAGACAGCAGTAAATCCGCTTAAATCACTGCGCGAGAGTAAGATGGTTATCGTTCGCATAATTAATCCCCGTACAGTGGAAAACATATTTCTTACGGTGAACGGCCAATACATGGGCGACTTTGCGGCCGGCGACTTAAAAATAGCAGTTTTCAATGGCGATTATTTGGAGATTGATGCTTCCGCCTTCCCGCATCCGGCCCAATTTGTTATTCATGTGCCTAATGCGGGCCTTATATATCCCGAGGATGGTATGATGGTTGAGGTCAAAGGAACAACGGTTGCTATCGGCAAAGTTAGATTCAAATAGAATAAGCCCATCCAGTATTGGAGGATATTATCCGGCTAAGAGGAAATATACTCCAATAACTATTTTTGAGCCCGTTTAGGGAGGCTGCTGCTATGATCATTATTATGAATGCTCCGACTGAGGAGCAAATGAACCGGATATTGAACAAACTTATGGTTAATAATCTTGAAGCAAAAACAATTGCTATTCAGGATAAAATCATGATTACAGCCAGCGGGGGCACTGAGGCGCGCCATACTGAACTATATTCAAGAATGCCCGGGGTCGAAAGGGTTGTTGCCGTTTCGACACCTTTTAAACTGGTCAGCCGTGAGTTTTGTGCCGACAATACTCTTGTACATGTCGGCAGTGCAACATTTGGAGACAAGTATATTCCAGTCATTGCCGGCCCTTGTGCTGTAGAAAGTTATGAACAAGTGCGGCAAACAGCAGTTGCTGTTAAGGGCGCTGGCGCGGTTATGCTGCGTGGCGGTGCTTTTAAACCAAGAACGTCGCCGTACAGTTTTCAGGGCCTTGAATATGACGGATTAGAAATATTGAGTGCAGTTGGTCGCGAAACCGGCATGCCGGTGATTACAGAACTGACTGATCCACGGCTGCTCGATTCTGTCGACCAACATGTTGACATGATACAAATCGGTGCCCGTAATATGCAGAACTATCCTTTGCTTAAAGAAGTGGCGCGGTCTAAAAAACCAATACTTCTCAAGCGGGGGCCAGCGTCGACAATCGAAGAATGGCTCATGGCGGCCGAATACATTATGTCTGGTGGCAATAATCAGATTGTACTGTGCGAGAGGGGAATTCGCACCTTTGAAACTTATACCAGGAATACGTTTGATGTCAGTGCAGTTGCTTTGGCCAGACATCTCACTCATCTGCCTGTTATCGCCGACCCGAGTCATGGTACAGGCAATTGGCGGCTTGTCACACCGGTAGCCAAAGCTGCGGTAGCAGCCGGTGCTGACGGACTAATCATTGAAGTCCATCCTTGCCCGGAAGAAGCTATGTCTGATGGTCCGCAATCGCTTAATCCGGTAAACTTTGCGCAATTGATGAAAGAAACGTCTGAAGTTGCCAAAGCCGTAGGACGAAAACTGGGAGATTTGATATGAATAATTATCAAATGATTCACCCAGCTACTGCTTTAACGGGAGATGTTTGTATTCCGGGCGATAAATCAATATCGCATCGGACGGTAATGTTGGCCGGCTTGGCCGATCAGCCTGTTCAGGTTAACAATTTTCTTTTAGCGGATGACTGCTGTTCAACGATTGCTTGTATGCAAGCATTAGGAGTTGAAATAAGGCGTCTTGACGATAGTTCAATTATCATCAAAGGGAATGGACTGCATGGGCTAAAAGAACCATACAATATATTAGATGCCGGAAATTCCGGAACTACGATCCGTTTATTGACTGGGATACTGGCAGCACAGCCTTTTATAAGCATAGTGACGGGAGATGAATCATTGCGGCAGCGCCCTATGGGGCGAGTTATTACCCCTCTTACGAAAATGGGCGCTAATATCAGAGGGCGGGATAATGATAGGTTTGCGCCGTTAGCAGTCTTGCCTGTCAGTGATCTGGCAGGCATAGAATATAATATGTCAGTTGCCAGCGCACAAGTGAAATCCGCAATCTTACTGGCTGGATTGTTTGCCAAGAGTCCCACAACGCTCATCGAGCCTGTTCAATCCAGGGATCATACTGAACTTATGATGGAGGCTTTTGGTGTTAAACTTCAGCGAAATCATAATTCGGTTACCCTTTATCCGCCTGCCGGATTACAAGCGCCGACTTCCTTTGACGTACCTGGCGACATTAGCTCTGCTGCATTTTGGCTAGTGGCAGCCTCTGTAATTCCTGGCAGCAGTCTGGTTCTTCGCAACGTAGGCGTAAATCCTAGCCGTACCGGTATCATAGATGTTTTAATAGGTATGGGAGCCGATATCCGTTTGTTAAACGAGCGGTTGAGCGGGAAGGAACCTGTTGCCGATATTGCCGTCAATTATTCGCAACTTAGAGGTATTAGAATAGAGGGCGAGATTATTCCGCGTTTGGTTGATGAAATCCCCATTCTGACAGTTGCCTCTCTAGCTGCAGAAGGAACTACCATCATCAGGGGAGCGGGCGAATTACGTGTAAAGGAAACCGATCGTCTTACCGCTGTTACTGCTGAATTTAGTAAAATGGGGGCCGTTATACAAGAGAGCCGGGATGGACTAGAAATAGCAGGGAAACAGCTATTATCCTTTGCACTGTGCGATTCATACCACGACCATCGTATAGCAATGACTATGGCTGTTGCAGGAGCTTTCGGACAAGGAGCGCAGATCATAAGTGCCGATTGTGTCCGTATCTCATACCCTGATTTTTTTGAGGAATTAAATAGATTAGCCTGTTGCGTGGGAGGAAGAGCCAGCTAATGAAAAAATTAACGATAGCCATTGACGGACCGGCGGGTGCAGGTAAGAGTACGGTAGCTCAGATTGTTGCGCAGCGCCTAAAGTACACATACATTGATACTGGTGCCATGTATCGGGCGGTTGCCTGGGTAATACTTGAGCGCGGTATAAATCCTAATGATATCAGTACTGTCATTCAAACTGCACAACAAATGAAACTGAGGCTTTCGTATACTGACAACCAAACGGCGGTATATGTCGAAGGAGAAGATATAACGCAATATATACGAACACCGGAAGTTACGGGACTGGTTTCGGTAGTCGCTCAAATACCGGAAGTACGCAGTGCAATGACTGCTATTCAGCAGGAAATGGGCAGGGAAGGCGGCGTAGTCATGGATGGACGGGATATCGGCACTCATGTCTTACCGGAAGCCGACATAAAAATATTTCTGACTGCCTCCATTGAAGAGCGTGCCAAACGCCGGTGGCTTGAACTTAAAGACAAGGGCTATAATATTGAAATCGAACAGCTTCGGGCCGATATTCACAGCAGGGATGAAATGGATTGCAGCCGGGACATTGCACCTCTAATCCAGGCTGCGGACGCTATTTTAATGGATACTACCGCGTTATCAATTGAAGGAGCTGTTCAGCAAATACTTGCAGTGTGTGAGGAGAAGATACGTGATTTACAATCTTCTGAGAGCAATCGTTAAACTGTTTTTTACTGTCTTTTTTCGTATTACCTATACCGGTCATAGCAATATTCCTGTTAGCGGGCCTGTCATAGTTGCATCCAATCATATGAGTTTCTGGGATCCTCCGGTTATTGGATGCGGCATCAAGCGTCCTATTCACTTTATGGCAAAAGAAGAACTTTTCAGCTTTCCTATTTTTAATTGGGTAATTACACAGTTGAAAGCCTTTCCTGTAAAAAGAGGGGCTGCTGACCGCGGTGCCATCCGAACCGCCCTGTCGCTGCTTGAACAAGGTGAAATTGTTGGCCTATTCCCAGAAGGAACTAGAAGTAAAACGGGACAGCTTGGCAGAGCAGAGCCAGGCTTGGCGCTTATTGCCGCAAAGTCAGGCGCTGTGATTGTACCGGCTGCCCTGATCGGGACTGATAAAATTTTACGTGGACGAGGCTTGTTTCCAAAGATTGAGGTGAAATTTGGCAAACCGATTATTGTAGAAAAAGGAGTTACCAACAAGGAATCACTTGACAAATTAACGAAGCAGATGATGTCTGAAATTGCTGCGCTTATAGGAGGAGAGTATCACCATGGATGACAATTTATCTATGATACTGTTGCAGCGCATTTCGATTATCGCTGTACTCGCATATGTTTTTTCATATACGCAGGCATTTCGCCTAATGTTTAAAGAACAGACCACAAAACGGGAAAAAATGGTTTTAGTGGTCTTTTTTTCGAGTTTTTCTATTGCTGGCACTTACTTCGGAATACCGGTTGAAGGTGCATTCGCTAATGTCAGAGATACAGGCACAGTTGTCGGGGGCTTGCTTGGCGGCCCATTAGTAGGGGCGGCTGCAGGAGTTATCAGCGGATTACACCGAATTTCCTTAGGTGGGTTTACCGCATTTCCTTGTGGAGTTGCCACTATCATTGGCGGCATTGCCGCTGGATATATCCATACCCGGATGAAACCCAGAGGAGCTGAATTTATTACAGGTGTGACCGTGGTTATCGGTATTGTTTTGTTCAGCATGGGGCTTATTCTGCTGTTTTCAGAACCGCAGGCAGCTGCCAGGTCGCTAGTGTCCAAAGTCACTATTCCCATGACACTGGCCAATGCTCTTGGTGTTGCTGTCTTCATGGTAATTATTTATAATGCCCGTCAGCATCAGACTAAAATCGGTGCACTGCAGACACACAAAGCCCTTAAAATCGCCAATGCGGCTCTGCCGCACTTTAGGCAGGGATTGTCACCACATTCGGCAGAAAAGGTAGCTTCTACGATCTTAGCCATGACGTCTGCCGCTGCTGTTTCTATTACTGACTGTGAACACGTGCTCGCTCATGTGGGGATTGCCAGTGATCATCACACGGCAGGAATTCCCGTGCTCACAAGTGCAACCAAACAGTGTGTTCAGCAGGGTCAGGTCATGGTAGCGCAGACAGCCATAGAAATTGGCTGCAGTCATGAAAATTGCCCATTAAAATCAGCAGTTATTGTCCCGCTTTTTTGCCGTGAAGAAATTGTAGGAAGCTTAAAGCTTTACTACAAACGTGAAGAAGTAATGACAGCTCTTGATGTGGAGTTTGCACAAGGCCTGGGGCAAATTTTCAGCACGCAGTTAGAGCTTGCACTGCTGCAGCAAAAGGCTGAATTGACGGCGCAGGCTGAATTGAAAGCGCTGAGAGCCCAAATTAACCCGCATTTTTTATTCAATGCTTTAAACACCATCGTGTCTTTAACGCGAACCAATCCGGGAAAGGCACGCCATTTATTAATTGAACTCAGCGAGTTTTTCCGTCGGAGTCTAAAAACGCCACGCGATTTCATTACGCTGAAAGAAGAACTGGAGCAAGTAGACTCTTATTTGGCTTTGGAAAAGGCTCGTTTTGGCGAACGGCTGATCATTGAAAAACAGATTAATCAGAATATTATGGAACTGCACGTACCCACCTTTACTCTCCAGCCAATTGTTGAGAATGCGGTAAAGCATGGACTGCTTACCAAAGAAGAAGGCGGAATTGTTACAATTGCTGCAGCCAAGTATGACAAATACGTAGAGATTGTTATTAGAGATAATGGAGAAGGTATATCACCAACCATATTAAAACAGGTGTTTAATCATGGGTTCGGTAAAGGCGCCGGCATAGGCCTTACCAATGTAAGAGATAGGCTGCAAGCTCTTTATGGAAGTAATCATACTATGAATATAGAGAGTATCGAAGGACAGGGGACTACAGTCTTGCTCCGTATTCCGACAAATATGCGAGGGGTAGTATGAAAGAATATAAACGAATTATACGCACTATGATTGTGGATGATGAACCGCATGCGAGGGAAGAACTTGAATATTTGCTGCTTCAGCATAATGATGTACAGGTTATATATCGGACAGGAAATTCTAGGGAAGTTCTGCAGGCAGTTGAGCAGCATCAGCCGCATATTGTTTTTTTAGACGTAAGAATGCCTGGTGTGGATGGACTGCAGGCAGCAGAAAAAATATTAGAAAGTCAATATTCCCCACTCATAGTCTTTGCTACTGCTTATGAAGAATTCGCTGTCAGGGCCTTCGAGATTAATGCGGTAGATTATTTACTGAAACCCTTTTCAGGAAAAAGAGTTGATCGCTGCCTTGAACGCATTAGGACGCTATTAAGCAATATAGTGGAAGTTGATAAACGCAAGCTGGATGCCATGATGAATTTTATCAGCTCTGTCAATCCTAGGAAACGATTAGCAATTGAGCTTAACGGCAAAGCTGTCATTATTGACGAAAAGGATGTAGTATTAGCCTATTGTTCTGACGGACAGCTTGTTATTCACACCCGGGAAAAACGTTTTGTCAGCAACATGACACTGCAAGAGCTGCAGCTCAAGCTTGATGATGCAATGTTTTTTCGCAGCCACCGCGCTTATCTGGTTAATGTAGAACGAATCAGGGAAGTCATCCCGTGGTTTAATGGGACGTACAATCTAATTCTGGAAGAAATGCCTAATATGGAAATACCGGTAAGCCGTCAGCATGCCCCTAAACTAAAAAGAATGTTTGAACTATAACCGCTAAGTGTGCTATAAATGCATTTCGGCATAGGTAATCTGCTGTTGGCGGGGAATGACTTGTCATTTACAACGTAATATTTTATGCTAGAGCTGTAATAATCTGAATGTTTTTAAAACTATAGTTGTAAAGGAGGTAGGGCCAATATATTTTTGAAGCTTATTAGTCAACTAAAGAGAGGGGGATTTTAAATGAATTCAGTTATGTTATTATTAGTGGCTGCATGCGTATACGCACTTGCGTATCGCTACTACTCTGCTTTCATTGCAGCAAAAGTCTTGATGCTAAGTGACGCAAATCAAACACCTGCGTTCAGATGCAATGACGGACGTGAGTTTGTTCCCACAAATAAGTGGGTGCTTTTTGGTCATCATTTTGCCGCAATTGCCGGTGCAGGTCCTCTGGTAGGTCCTGTTCTTGCTGCCCAGTATGGCTGGGGCCCTGGCTTTTTTTGGATTCTTTTAGGGTCTGTTTTCGCTGGCGCCGTACATGATTTCATTATTCTTTTTGCATCTGTTCGTCACAATGGTCAGTCGCTGGCTGTCATTGCACGCCGCGAAGTAGGACCGCTGACTGGCATAACAACATCTCTGTCCATTCTTTTTATTATTATCGTTGCTCTGGCAGGTTTAGCTATCGTAGTTGTAAATGCGCTATTTAAAAATCCTTGGGGCGTTTACACGATTGCAATGACCATCCCAATCGCAGTTGTTATTGGTCTTTATATGTTCAAAATTGCTCCTGGAGCTATCCGTTCCGGTTCCATTGCCGGTTTTATCCTGGTTCTGCTTGCGGTTTTCACGGGTAACTATATTCAGGGATCTGCTCTGGCCGATATGTTTACTTTAACTAGAAACCAGCTGGCAGTAGCTTTGCCGCTCTACGGCTTTTTTGCAGCGGTTCTTCCGGTATGGTTATTGCTCGCTCCTCGTGACTATCTCAGTTCCTACATGAAGATTGGTACAGTACTCGCTTTGGCGGCAGGTATTCTAATTGTACAGCCGTCAGTGTCAATGCCGTTTACAACAACTTTTGTAAACGGTGGCGGACCCATTATTCCAGGTCCTGTCTGGCCATATGTCTTTATCACCATTGCCTGCGGCGCGATTTCCGGTTTCCATGCGTTAATTAGTTCGGGAACTACGCCGAAAATGATTGAATATGAAACTCAGGCACGAATGGTTGCTTATGGCAGTATGCTGACAGAAGGTTTTGTAGCTACAATGGCATTGATTTCCGCTGTGGTTCTTATGCCTGGCGACTACTTTGCTATTAATACGCTTGCACCAGCCTATCAGAAGATTGCCAGCATTTACCCCATGGTTGAACTTAAAGAACTGTCTGCTCTTGTTGGCATGGATGTTGCCCACCGCCCAGGCGGAGCAGTCTCATTGGCAGTAGGAATGGCTCATATTTTCTCCAGTATTGGCGGTATGAATCACTTGATGAACTATTGGTATCAATTCGCTATCATGTTCGAGGCGCTGTTCATCCTTACCACGATCGACGCCGGTACTCGCGTAGCCCGTTATATCCTTCAGGATATCATTGGTACCTATGCATATGCACCATTGAAGCAAACTGGCTGGTGGCCTGGTATTCTGTTTACCAGCGCTCTGGTAACGTATGCTTGGGGTTATTTGCTCTACAGCGGTGATGTCGCTTCAATCTGGCCGCTGTTTGGCGTTGCTAACCAGCTACTCGCGGTAGTTGCATTAGCTATTGGTACTATAATTATTCTGAAGATTGCTCCCAAGAAATCTTACGCTTGGATTACAGCTGCTCCGCTTGCATTCCTGTCTGTTACCGTCATTACTGCCGGCATTATGAATGTTGGTATGTTCTACAAACGCGGTGATACATTGGGTAATATCAATGGAACTGTGAGCATTATACTCATCGTGCTTGTTATCATTACACTGGCTGACTCGGTTCGTAAGGCGATTGAACTTCTGAAAATTGATAAACCTGTCGGCATGAATACTGAAATTCAACATCCTTCATGCGAATATGGCAAGACTGGTCCGAGTATTCCGAGCTAAAAAGAGATAAAAAAATGCAGGGGTAAAATACCCTGTATTTTTTTTATGAATATGATCTTTAAGATTCAGAAATAAAGGAATTATATGGTTTGGGAAGAATAAAATAATACTTGTTGACAGGAGGTCGTTATGAAAATATATCTAGCTAGTCACAGCGGTTTTTGCTATGGCGTCAAACGCGCCGTAGAAATGGCTATTACCTGCGCAGATAATGTTGGTAAAGCCAAGACGCTGGGGCCCATCATACACAATCCCCAAATGGTCGAACACTTAGCCGCTAAAGGTATAGAGGTTGCAAACAGCCTTGACGAAGTTTCGGACGGTACTGTTATTCTACGTTCGCATAGTTATAGTGTCCTAATTTCAAAAAAAAAATGCGAAAAGCACGGCTTAGCCGTGCTTTCCTCGCATTGCATATTTCGTTGTATCAATACCTCTTGCATTAAGCCATTCCTTGCTATACCCCGTAATCACTACCGGTCGCTGCCTGAGCTGCCGAAAATCTCCTGCTCCAGTCAGCAGCATGTAAGTTCTCATATCATTTATAAAATCATTAACCCAGTGAATAAGAGAATTACTATCGCCATGATGCAAATTTTTAATTAAAGGTGATGCTACAGCCACGCCGGCAGCCCCTACAGCCATGGCTTTCACAGCATCAAGAGCCGTTCTCACGCCTCCGGATACAACCATATCCACAGAAAGCGGAATCGCGCTAGCCACTTCAATAGCACTGATTGCCGTTGGAATACCCCACCCTAACAGATCTTCCGATACATGCCGTTCTATGCGCGCTGCTTCTATAGCTATAAAATTTGTTCCGCCACTTCCGCCGACATCGATTGCTTTAACGCCAATCCCGGATAGCTGAGCTGCTTGCTCGGCGGCAATCCCACAGCCAACCTCTTTTACGATAACAGGCACAGATAGTTTTTTTATGATGGCTTCGATGTTTTTGAGATAGCTGAAAAAAACACGTTCACCTTCGGCCATAGTCACTTCCTGGGCAACATTCAAATGTATCTGCAATGCCTGTGCTTCTATCATATCAACAGCGGCACAAGCTTGCTCAGGGGTAACATGAGCCCCCAAGTTTGCAAACAGAATACCATCGGGATTATATTTTCGGGCAACCTGATATGACCTCATCGTTTCTGGCTGCTCTAATCCAGCATATTGTGACCCAACCGCCATAGCCGATCCGGTAGCACGCGCAACTTCAGCAAGGCGCTCATTAACTACAGCTACCTTTTCTGCTCCGCCCGTTATGGCATTAAAAATCAAAGGATGTTTCAGTCGGATACCCGCCACACTTGTTGTTATATCAACTTGAGAACAATCAATGTTCGGCAGACAGTTATGGATAAGTGAAAAATCGGTAAAACACGTTTGATTGGGACCATCATCCAGCATGGCAGCATATTTTAAATGATCGTACTTTCTCGATTGGCGCACGTGACCGCTCCTAGTCTTCCCGCTTAAACAAATGTCCGAATTTATCGGCTAGAGTCAATCCAAGTCCAGACTGGGTACCCAGATATCCTTGATATTCTGCCCTTTCAGAATCTGCCTGGGCTTGCTTAATACTGAGGCTGATTTTCTTGGTACCTGCATCAACTGACAGCACTTTAACCTGAACTTCCTGGCCGGTTTTAACGACTTCATCAGCTGAAGCCACGCGACGGTCCGCAAGTTCAGATAAATGTACCAAACCTTCCAGACCAGAGCCTATATCAACAAAAGCCCCAAATTTGGCAATCTTTGTCACCTTACCGGTAACAACTTTTCCCTCAGATAAACTAGCAGCCTTATCTGACCAAGGATCCTTCTGATTTTCTTTTAAGCTCAAAGAAATTCTCTTGGCGTTGCTATCTACTTTCAATACGTGAACTGTAACTTCATCTCCTACTGAAATCACTTCACTAGGATGCTTGACACGCTCCCAGGACATATCAGAAATATGAATAAGCCCTTCTGCTCCGCCTATATCAGCAAAAGCGCCGAAATCAGCAAGTCTGGTTATCTTTGCCTTAATAGCAGTGCCTACAGCTAACATAGCATACGCCTTTTGTTCACGCTCAGCTCTCTCCTGCTCCAGAAGAATTCTACGTGATAAAACAATCCTTTGCTTGTCTTTATCAAGTTCAATAACTACAGCCGGCAGTACTTGGCCTGCATAAACAGAAAGATCTTCAATAAACCGGAGATCAACTTGTGAAGCCGGAATAAAGCCGCGAATCCCAAATACGGAAACTGAAACTCCGCCTTTCACCGCTTCAATAACTTTTACTTCGATAGGCAGCCCCTTTTGCTGTGAAGCGGCAAGTTTGTCCCAAGCAACAACTCTATCGGCCTTCACCTTTGACAGTTTCACACTGCCATCAGTACTATCCGCTTCTATCACGTAGACATCTATCACTTGCCCCTCAGTTACGGCGTCAGCAGCTTTTTCGGGAACAGGAAAAGCTAATTCGGCCAATGGTATCACACCTTCAGCCTTATAGCCGATATCAACAAATACCTCGTCTTTCCTAACGCCAACAACCGTTCCTTGAATAATACTTCCATTCTCGATGTTCGTTAATACTGGGTCAATCTCCTGATTTAATTCCTGCATCTTATGATATACCTCCTCTATTAGCCAGCTGGGAGTAGAAGCTCCAGCTGTTATACCTACTGTATTTTTTTTCTTAAACCAATCATAATCAAGTTCTGCCGCAGTTTCAATATGATGTGTTTCGCAGCCTGCACTGCGACCCAGCTCAGCAAGTCGTGTTGTATTGGCGCTGTTTTTTCCGCCTACCACAATCAGGACTTCGACTTTTTGAGCCAATTCAATCGTTTCTGACTGACGTAAATCGGTAGCGGTGCAAATCGTTCTGTCGACTTTAAACTCATTGCACTTAGTGCGTAATATGTCTACAATTTTTTCAAATAATTCTCCGGAAGATGTTGTTTGTGCTACTGCGCCAAGCCTGTTGATCTGAGGCAGTTCAAATGCTTCCTGCTCATTTTC
>Ga0366778_1057_pt1 | contig 15154 bp, 12 predicted proteins | sample BONcelHN113001E9_FD_207058 | JGI IMG/M metagenome (GOLD analysis project Ga0366778, IMG submission 207058) | Enriched cells from coal bed in the Powder River Basin, Montana, United States - BONCAT cells N11 rep2 HSBNCT.N11.300.1.E9 ...
ACTTTGGCTAAAATATGGTATATTTATAGTATGTTAAAAAATAACCCGCAAATTTTAATAAATAAAAATAATAAGGAACGAACGAATGAAGAAAAACTTTAACGATCTTGGCATTTCGCCTCCCATTTTGAAAGCCATCGAAGAGATGGGCTTTCAGACACCCACCGAGGTGCAGAGTAAAGTGATCCCTCATATCCTCAATCAGGAAGACCTGATTGTAATGTCAAAGACAGGCAGCGGCAAAACAGCCGTTTTCGGCATTCCCCTGCTGCAGATGACGGATCCCGACAAGTTGGAACCTCAGGGTCTGATTCTGACTCCAACACGTGAGCTGGCAGTTCAAATTGATAACGACCTAAAGCAGATGTCTGCTTACCTGCCTCATAAAACAATAGCTGTCTATGGGCAGCATAGTATGAATGTTGAAATCCAAGCCCTAAAAAAAGGAGCTTCCCTGGTAACCGGAACTCCCGGCCGTGTTTATGACCACATCCGACACGGAAATTTAAAAGTGAAGCAAATTCGTTATCTGGTGCTGGATGAAGCTGACAGGATGCTGGATATGGGTTTTATCGATCAGGTGTTTAAAATCATAAAGACCCTGCCAAGGGGGAGGGTTACGCTTCTCTTCTCAGCCACGATACCCATTGAAATACAACGGATATGTCAGGGCTACATGCGAAATCCTGTTACCATTGAGATCGAGTCGCAGACAAAAACGGTGGACACGATCAATCAGACGTATTACCGGATGAATAAAAATGAAAAGCGGACACAGCTGCATCGTATGCTTATGGTAGCGCGGCCGGAAAGCTGTTTGATCTTCTGCAATACCCGTTATGCTGTCGACCATGTTCAGAAATTCTTAGAATCAAAGGGATATGCATCCCAGGCGATCCACGGGGATATTCCCCAGGGAAAACGTCTAAATATTATGCAGCAGTTCAAGCAGGGTGATTTTCAATTTCTGGTAGCGACGGATGTCGCTGCCCGAGGGATTCATATTGACGACTTATCCTTAGTCATCAACTACGACGTTCCCCTGGAAAAGGACAACTATGTACACCGGATCGGACGTACCGGAAGAGCGGGGAAAGGCGGCCGTGCCTTCACCTTTGTAACCGGAGAAGATCTTATGAGTCTATATGAAATTGAAGAACATACCGGAGCTATGATCGAAGAATCGGAATTGCCTTCCGATGAGATGATCAATGCGTGCAGAGCTGAGGCTGAAAAATGGATCAGAGAAAAATATCAAGCCAGTGTCCTGTCCTCTGCTTCGGTTCCAAAAGAGACGACAAAAAATAATTACCGGACAAAGCCTGCCGGTCATCAGGATAGGCATCGCCCTCGTCCGGATGGTCCAAGAGAGCGACGATCCGAAGCACCAAAGGAGCGACGATCCGAAGCACCAAAGGAGCGACGACCAGAAGCACCAAAGGAGCGACGACCAGAAGCACCAAGGGAGCAACGGCCAGAAGTGCCAAAAACACAACGATCAGAAGTTCCCAGAGAGCACGCAAAACCGACTCAACCAATCCCGAATCCGGTGTCGCCTGCTTCCAAAAGCGTTGAAAATACCAGCAATCCCTTACTTCAGCGTATGCTGAAGAAGCTATTGGGCAAATAAAATGACTGAAAAGAAAAAGCACATTCGAATGCCGCGTCACTTCGAGGAGTTTCAGTGCATCGGAAGCAGCTGTGAAGACAACTGCTGCATTGGTTGGGATGTGGAGATAGACAAGAAAACCTATCATAAATATCAAAAGGTAAAGGATGGGGAGCTTTTAAAGCTTTTTCGAAACTCCATCTTTGAAAACCCTGACTCTTATGATCGCAATGTGGATTTCGCCACCGTGGAGCTTGCGGAGAGTAATCGATGTCCCTTTCTGAATGAGAAACAGCTTTGCATGATCCAAGCAAAGCTGGGACATGCGTATCTTTCCAATGTTTGTGCGGCTTATCCGCGCTATGCCAATGAAGTCAACGGAGTGGTAGAGTATTCTTTGAATGTATCCTGTCCGGAAGCCGCCCGTCTCGTAATAGCGAATAAGCAGGGTCTTGCATTTACAAACGAACAACAAAGCACCTCACCAAATACCATCATTAATTTTGTGTTGACTACCACCGATCATAACGGAAACAGTATGGTGAACTATTTCGTAGAGCTGCGCAATTTCACCATTTCGCTGCTCCAAAACAGAAAGCATCCGCTATGGGAACGGATCTTCATGCTGGGGCATTTTTACGAAGCACTTCAAAAATCCACACATGGACAGAAGCATCCCCCTGTTCAAATGCTGATTGATTCTTTTTCAAGAAAAATTGAGAAAGATGATTGGCGGGTAGAAATGTCTTCCATCGATGCGAATCCTACCCTGCTACTCCGTTTCATGAAGGAGATTACAGACAAATTGAACACTGTTACAGAAATTTACAGTCAGAAATACATCCGTTTTACTCAGGAACTATCAGAGGGCCTCGGTACTTCCAAAAATTCAGATCTGGAAGCCGAAGGGGAAAAATATAAAAGAGCTTATGAACAATTTTATGAGCCCTTTATGCAAAACCATGAGTATCTGATCGAAAATTATCTGGTAAACTACGTTTTTGGTGGTCTCTTCCCTGCCTCAGAAAGCACAAAGCCATTTGAATCATATCGGATGCTGGCAATACGTTATGCATTGATCAAATATCATCTCATCGGGATCAGTGCCTTTCGGAAAGGGCTGACCGAGGGAGACTGTGTTCAGTTCATTCAAGCATTCTCGAAGGCAATTGAACATCACCATACCTATTTAGAGAGCATATCCGCATATATGAATCGAAAAAACTACGATTCGATGCATTCGATAGAACTTCTTTTAAAGAATTAAGAATCCATTTTTTCTATGATGTTCATCAATTCCTTCTGCTCTTCTTCCGTTAAATTGCTGTCCTTGGTCAGCGTGGAAACCAACATGGAAACGGAACCGTCAAATACTCTGGAAAGAAACCGGTTCATTTCCTTTCGGATAAATTCGTCTTCTATCACTGCAGGATAATATTTAAAATTATTCGAGGTCTTATCTGCTGAGATTGCTCCTTTTTCCATAAGGCGGGTAACGAGGGTTCTGATGGTCGTATAGCTCCACTCCGTCTCTTCAAGGCTTGCTGTGATCTCCCTCAGGGTGAGGTCGGGCGTTTCCCATAAAACCCTCATGATCTTCCATTCGGAATCACTGATACTGATGTTTTTCGTTTCCATCTATTTTATTCCCCTTTCAATTGAGCCGATTCCACCTTGACAAGAAATTCCGCAAAAGCTTCCGCGCTTTCCGTGTATGCTCTCGGATCCCCGGAAATCAACTTTTGCAGCGTTTCCCGATCCATTAAATAATGATAGGTATATGGCACTCCTGTCTCAGAAAGTCCCGTGATCTTGAACTCCACTGTTGAACAGTTGTCGATGAGAGAAAGAAGGATCGCGCTGTTTTTATAAAGCTGAGCAAGCAAATATGGATTCGGATCCCAGCCGCTGCTGTCGGTCATGGCTTTATCCAGTCTTGGTTTAAAAATCTTGTCACCCAATTCGGTAAGATCATAATTCATCGTCAATCCGTAAGGTTCCTCCTTCGTATGCAGTTCAAGGCCAGCACCGTATTCTGCAAGCGGGAGGCTACCGATGATGCGTCCGACCTTGCTGTGATCTCCGATATATGGTATTTTCAATTCCAACAGAGCTTCCGGCCAGAGTACGGGATCTGCATAACCGATGGTACGGAGAACCGCCGGATCATCTCCCAGTTCCCCACGATCCTGCGGCCATACGAAACCCAGAAACTTCGCGTTTCCTTGATAATCTAATTTGAAGATTGCCAATTGGTCTTTATATGTCTTCGTTCTATTCCCTTCTCCGATCTCGTAGCCGCCTCCCGCGAAAGAATACTGATCCGGATAAGCAATATCCAAAGTGTAATCCACCCGTAGTACAACCGCGTTGGGATAAATAAGGCTCCAGGATGCTTCCTGATCTCCATACTGCACGATGCTGTCTCTGTCAATCCTGTAACCGCCGATATCGGAGGTCATGGACATTTCTGCATTGACATAATTTTTAAAATACTCCCTCAGCAGTTTATCGGAAGTTTTAACCCAATCTCCCTGATACGCAGCTTCCGGCTGGTATCCTTGGGGATATGGTTCTTTCTGTAGTGTCTTTGCGATCTTGATCAGTTGCCTTTCCGTTACCCGGCTGCTGTTCGCCCATATTGTATAAACGTCGTCCTTCGTATTGTCCGGTAAAAGAAATATATAGGTTTGGTTTGCAGACTCCGTGTCAAAATCAAGATTAACGATGATCAGTGTCTTATCCTCTTCTTTCAGGACTTTTCGTTCCAACACCTCTGCGTGCTTGGGGAGCGGCAATCCTGATGATTCAAAATCCTCTGCCTTATTTTCTCCCAGATCCATTTTTGTATAGGAAATGCCGCCGAAGCTTGCTCCGTTTTCGTCAAAGAACAACGGCTCAGGAGCGGAAGCGTTGAACCAGCTTTCCGGTATGGTAATAAAATAATCCGCCACACTGATATTCACCGTATTTTCCGATGCGTTGGTTAAACAAATCGCACCGGTTGCCAATACTGCCAAAATCGCCAGTACAGAAATCCAAAGCTTGGGTTTCTTAAAATATGCAATATGCTTAATCCTCTTTGCCACTTCCTTCTCTCCATTCTGCATGGAGGTGGTGGCGAACAGAAACTGATTTCTTTTCAGCGCTGTTTTCAGTAATGTCATTGAGTATTCCTTACGCTCTCCGGTAATTTCAATCACACGCTCGTCACAGAGAAATTCAATATCACGGCGTATCGTATAAAAGCAAAGCCAAAAAATAGGATTGAACCAATAAACACATAGAAATGCAGAGCATATGATATTGGCCAGAATATCCTTATGCTTGTAATGGCAAAGCTCATGAATCAAAACATAACGAAGCTCTTCCTTTGAATATCCCTCGGGAATTAGAATGGTTGGTTTCATGACTCCCTGAAGCATCGGCGTGTCTCCGCCGAATCGCAATGTTATGTGATCGGAGGCAATACCAGCTTCTTTTTTACATTCCCCGAATAATTCTAAAATCTCAGCATCTCTGCACGCAGGCAGTTTTTTTAATCTTCTATTGAAGCACCAATATACGCCCACCAAATAGCCGATCATGAGAAAAGAACCCGTTATCCATCCTGCAAACAGCAGATTCACCCTGTGTTCCGGTACAGAAAAGGCTCTTCTCTGCTCCATTCCGGTAATGGGCGATTTCAAGATTAGATTGCCTTCTACGTATCCGTAATCCATCAGGTCTGCAGGATCGGCAGAATTGGAATCGATACCCTGTACCGTTGTAATATTTTGCGCGACTGGAAGGGCATTCAGTAGGCTGAAGTCGCTTTCCGGAAGGCCGGGGATCATGAGACGCACCGCAAGTATGATCCACAAATAAAAATGCCATTTCGGTGTAAGCTTGTTTTTCAGCAGCTGCTTAATCAGCAAGATCAAGCATGCAGTTATCGTTCCCCCGATCGTCATGTTCAGCAGCAATTCCACCTTATTGAATCTCCTTTCAATCCTACGCCTTTTATCGACTACAATCGTAATCCATTATTAGTTTACATTTGTAGTCACACGTTGTCAACCTTTTTTTATGTTTCCGAAAAAACCAAGAGACTGCCCTATCTTAAAGGGCAGTCTCCATTTGCTATTTCTTACATTTGTTAATGATTGATTATCTGCTGTTTCTTCTGCGTTCCAGTTCTTTCAGGTGTTTCTTTCTTAATCGAATATCGTCCGGCACAATTTCTACCAGCTCATCGTCATTAATAAACTCCAGGGCTTCCTCTAAGGTAAAGATTCTCGCAGGGGGAAGCTTGACTGCGTCATCAGTTCCTGCCGCTCTCATATTGGTCGTCTTTTTCGCCTTGCAGGCATTGACAACCATATCCTCATTCCTGCTGTTCATTCCGACGATCATGCCTTCATAAACCTTGGTTCCCGGTTCAATAAATAAGGTGGCACGTTCACTGATATTAGACAGGGCGTATGGCGTTGAGATCCCTTCTTCCTGCGCGATTACAGCTCCATTGGATCTCTGAGGAATGTCTCCCTTATGTGGTTCGAAGCATTCGAATCTCCGTACCAAAGTCCCCTCTCCTCTGGTGTCATTGATGAACTCTGTTCGATAGCCCAGAAGTCCTCTTGTCGGAACCAGATATTCCAGTTTGGAATATCCGTCTTTCCCTGACATTCCGGTCATAATCCCTTTTCTGATATTCAGCTTCGATATGACGGATCCCGAATACTCATCGGGAACTGAAATAATTACTTTTTCAATGGGCTCCAGAAGTTTTCCCTTTGCATCCCGATGCATGATAACCTCAGGCTTTGAAACGGCAACTTCATAGCTTTCTCGTCGCATATTCTCTAATAAAATGGAAAGGTGAAGTTCTCCTCTTCCGGATACTTTGAAGCCATCTGTGCTTTCCAGTGGCTCAACCAGAAGTCCAACATTGACCTCTAGCTCCTTTTCCATCCTTTCCTTGAGATGCCTTGATGTTACATACTTGCCCACTTTTCCGGCAAATGGAGATTTATTAACCATGAAATTCATGGATAAGGTCGGCTCCTCGATGTGAATCACTTCCAAGGGAAGCGGATTTTTATCATCACAGATGGTCTCACCGATTGTAATATCCGAGATTCCGGCAAGCACAACAATATCTCCGGCTTCTGCCCTCTCCACCGGTGTTCTTTTCAGACCTTTATAAACGAATACCTGATTGATTTTTCTTTGCACCACGCTTCCATCTTCCTTGCAGACGGAAACAGTTTGTCCAGTTCGTATCGTCCCCTTATAGACTCTGCCGATTCCCAGCCTTCCGATATAATCGTCATACGCTAGCGTAGAAACCTGCATCTGCAGCGGTTCCTCATTATAGTCGGGATAAGGTTGGACATGCTGAATAATCGTATCAAAAAGAGGTGTTATGTCGTCACTCTCGTGATCCATCTCATTTTTTGCGATTCCATGCTTTGCAACTCCGTAAAGGATCGGGAAATCCAACTGGTCATCATTGGCTTCCAACTCCATAAAGAGCTCATATACCATGTCCACAACTTCTACCGCTCTTTGATCCTTCTTATCAATCTTATTAATAAGCAGGATCGGATTCAGTCCCATCTCCAGGGATTTCTGCAGTACAAATCTTGTTTGCGGCATAGGGCCTTCACTAGAATCCACGAGCAATATTACAGTGTCCACCGTTTTGATGATACGTTCCACTTCAGAAGAGAAATCCGCATGACCCGGCGTGTCCACAATATTTATCTTTACATCATTGTGCATTACGGAACAATTCTTTGAATAAATTGTAATTCCGCGCTCTCTTTCTATGTCATTGCTGTCCATGATGCAGTCTACGACCTCTTCATTCTCCCGAAAGACTCCGCTTTGGGATAAAAACGCATCCACCAGAGTTGATTTCCCGGCGTCAACATGGGCAATTACAGCAATATTTATTATCTTTTGTTTTTCATTCATTGATTTTCCTGCTTTCTGTGTTTTCAACCTTACTATTATACCAGATAATCGAAACTATGCATACAAGTTATTCAATTCACCAGTAAATTTTTTTTGCATACTATAATTAAGAGCTGGAAAACAGTCAATATCAGAATAAAACGAATCGGGTACTTAAAGGAGGAATCTTTTTACATGCCAAGCGTATATTTAAGCCCTTCCACACAAGACTTCAATCAATTTATCGGTGGAGGCAATGAAGAATACTATATGAATCTGATTGTGGATGCCATGATCCCATACTTAAGAGCCAGCGGTATTGAGTTTGCACGAAATAATCCGGGTAACTCCGTACCAAAAATTATCGAACGATCCAACGAGCATCATTATGATCTTCATCTATCCCTTCACGCCAGAGGCACACCGGACGGAAATGATGCTCCTTTACGCGGTATTGATGTCTATCACTATGCCATCGACCCGGTTGGCGGGGAAAAAGCCGCATACATTATTTACCAAAATCTGAAGGATATTTATCCCGTACCGGAGCTGGTCCATTTCGTACCGAATTTTGAAATGCTGGAATTAAGTCTGACGAATGCTCCGGCGGTTTTGCTTGAGATTGGCTATTATGATAATCCTGCGGATGCTAACTGGATCAGAATTAATATTGCGGAAATCGGCCGGAATCTGGCGCTATCCGTTGCCCAATTTCTGAAGGTTCCCTTTCAGGAGCCGCAGATGCAAATGAACGTACCCAATTCACCCGCATCCCAAAGCTTGCATACTATATTATAAAAAGGAGGGGATTTTGTGCCTACCATATATTTAAGTCCATCTGTTCATGGTTTTAACCCATATATTATCGGTGGCAACGAGGAATACTATATGAACCTGATTGTAGATTCCATGGTTCCATATCTAAGAGCCAGCGACATCAATTTTAACAGAAATAATCCTGACGATACCTTATCGCAGGTAATTGCACAGTCCAATGCCGGTAATTATGACCTTCATCTGGCGCTGCATTCCAATGTCTCTCCAGATAATATACGGGGCGTGTTACAAGGCCCTGATGTCTACTTTTATACCACCAACGAGCGAGGCCGCCGGGCTGCCGATATGATCACCGTAAATTTAAAAAACATCTACCCGAACCCAAGTCTTGTAACCGCAATCGCGACCACAACCCATAAAGAACTTAGCGGAACCAAGGTGCCCGCGGTTTTGGTTGAAATCGCATATCATGACAATTATGCCGACGCCACATGGCTCAGGGACAACATCAATGAAATCGCGAAAAATCTCGCCCAGTCCGTTGCACAATATTTGGAAGTACCCTTTAAGAGCTCGTAAGGGAAGCAGAACCGTAATCCACACGCATAGTATTTTTCAGACTCCTATGATATACTAATGGTATTATTACTGTAATTTGAAGATTTTAACCGCTAAAATGAGGAACCGCAATGGAAAAAATAATCGATTTATTGAAAAATACAATAGAGAATGAGACCTTGATCAAACTAAGCTTTGGAGATCTCCGGCGAAAGTCCAATCCATTTAAAAAGGCAATTCTTCGCCCGGTGCTGCTGCAGGGAGAGCTTTGCTATCAGATGGAATATCATACGCAAAACAAGGTAACTCATAAAAATTTTAAAAAAGAGCAATGCCTAGAGCTTTGCACAGAATTGATCACTGACCTCTTTAAACAGATGAATTTATTCAGCGTGGACGCAGATTATCAGATCCTCGCCTCCAATCCGGACAAGCCCAGGATCCTGAAAAAAACGGCAACAAAGACAATGCCCGGCCTCAGTCACAACTATGAAAAGCAATATATCATTCCCGATCATGTTCCCTGTGACTTTTTGATCCGCCTTGGCGTCATGGACGAAAGCGGACAGGTAATACAGAAGCACTATGCGAAATTCAGACAAATCAACCGATTCCTGGAGATCGTTTCCGATGTGCTGGATTATCTGCCGCGCAAAACCAAGTCCTTGCGCATTGTGGATTTTGGCTGCGGTAAAGCTTATCTGACCTTTGCCCTTTATTACTATTTGAAGCTGCAATCAGAAAAAGCGGTTGAAATCATCGGACTGGATTTAAAAGAAGACGTGATTGATTTCTGCAATCGTGTAGCACAAGACCTGAAATACGATGGACTTCAATTTCTGAAGGGTGATATCGCCGCATATTCGGAACAAGGGAAGGCCGACATGGTTGTAACACTGCATGCATGCGATACGGCGACAGACTATGCCTTGATGAAAGCGGTGGGCTGGGATGCTTCGGTCATCTTATCCGTGCCTTGCTGTCAGCATGAGCTGTTCAGCCAGATTTCAAATGAACTGCACGATCCGATATTAAAGCATGGGATCCTCAACGAACGGTTCTGCTCCATCCTGACTGACGGTCTCCGTGGCTTAAAGCTGGAAGAGTTAGGCTATGACGTCTCCATGATTGAATTCACAAGTCTTGAGCATACCGCAAAGAATATTATGATCCGGGCGGTCAAAACCGGTAAAAAAAGTTCTTCCGCGGGCGAAGAGTACACGCGGTTGAAGGAATACTGGCATGTGAATCCGACAATCGACCAGTTAATTTGATCTCCGGACAAGCAATCGATAGGTTAAGTTAGCAACACTTTTTAAATAACCGCAAGAAACGACTTTGTTTCTTGCGGTTATTTATTTTAAGGCTATTCCTGTTAATAATGAAGCTTTAAATAATTACCATAGGTTCGTATTTAAGTCTTAAATCATATATTGCTAAAAACAAACCTTGTAATTAAGACATTTAGGAGTAATCAGTATGCGAAGAAAAAATCAATATATGGGAGGCTGTATCAGTCTTGCACAAACGCAGATTATATTTAACTCTAGAATTTTCTGGAGACAATTGGCAACATGGACGCGTGCTTATTTAAATAGCAGATATTTAGGAATAGGAATTGCTGAAGATGTATTTGGTCATCTTCTCAATGTGCCATCAGAATTATCTAGTATATTAAGATTGACTTTTGGTGGAGAAGTTTCTGAGAAGTATTATCAATTATTAACACAGCAAATAATAATACTACGTGAGCTTATTACGGCACAATTAGACGGGAATCGTGAGGCAGTTGGTCAAAATGTTGATCGTCTATATCGGAATGGAGAAACTAGAGCAGCTTTTCTTGCGTCCTTAAACCCATTATGGAACGAAGCTGAATGGAAAAATATGATCGATACCTATCTAAATCTTACGATTGAAGAAGCAAATTCATTTGCAATTGGAAATTACTCTAGAAATATCGAAGCTTTTGATAATTTAACAACACAAACTGATATAATGGGCGATTATTTTGCACATGGCCTATATCATTATATAACAGGTACAGCTCCAGGTTTTAATCAACCCATCACGATTGGACAATGCATTTCTTATGATCAAATGACTATTTTGTATTACATTCGAATTTTTTGGTTTGAAATGGCAGCATGGACCAGAGCATTTATCGTTAGCAGTGCTATCAATCCGGTCTACTCGGATAAAGCATATGAAAGACTAAGGCAAGTCCCAATACGGTATGGTAATTTATTGAAAACATTTTTTAACGAAGAAATGGTAAATCAAAATTTACAGTTAATCGATGCACATATTAACTTAATTCATAATCTGGTTACAGCACAAATCAATAATAATCAAGAGGAAGTTAATAAAACAGTACAGCTTTTGTATCAAAATTCTGATGAAAGAGCAGCGATACTAGCTCAAATGAATCCTTATTTAGATCAAAACCAATGGAGAGGAGTTTTGTATACTTATTTGCGTAGCACGATTGAGGAAATAACTACATTTCTTACTGGAGACTATGAAAGGAATATAGATATTTATCAGCGTCTCATTGACCAAACCGAACAAATAAGTAACATATTTTCTGAAAGTTTATTTAATTTTATATCAGTTAATCAGCCTAGCCTCTAAAAATATTTCTTAAACAACCTTAAGAAAAAAGATAATCTAGGAATAGGTAAAGCAATAAGCGCCGCTCCGTGCGTATTCTCATGAGAATATCCACGGAGCGGCGCTTATTCATTTTTGTTATTATTTGTTACCAGCTTCCGCCGCCTCCGCCGCCCATTCCGCCTCCGGAAAAGCTGCCACCGCCTGAAAAGCCTCCACCACCTCCGCCTCCGCCGCTCGGTGCGGGAGGTACCGTGATATTCTGCTGCATCGCGTTCGTATAGTGATGGAAGGAATTCATGAATATCCATGTATTAAACATGCTGCCTCCATATCCCGAGGAGTACCAGTTTGGCGGTTCCACTGCAATTCCTTCAAATTTCTTCGCCCACTTATCCGTCAGTCCAAATACATAGGCATAAGGTAGCACGTTGTAAAAGTAGTTCGGTGTTTCTTCAACGAGCCGTTTGATCCGATCTAATTCCGCCGTCCTGATGAATTCCTTAAAGCCTAATATCTTACCAAGCTGCTGACTGCTTTTCTTCGTTCTCTGCTTCATTCGCATGGTAAAAATCAGTGATATATCAGCGGCAAGGACGACCGCCAAACCAATCAAAACATTTTCCAGAACCATGTAACTAAACAGCAGTATGCCCAAAGCAGAGATAGCCAGAGTGATAATGCCCAGGAGATTCAAGCCTGTTGCTTTTGCTTTTGAAAGGCTCTCTTTTCTGTCATATGCGGTAATAAACACGCCAAAGCCGATGATTGCAAAAAGGACGATAGGAATTGCAACCATAATCCACATATCATCGGATTTATTCAGGAATGCACCAAAGAGTAACAAGGAAAGCACCGGTAAGATCATCAACAGTACTCCCAGTGCCCTGGCTCCGATTGAACTTTGTGTGAAAATACGGTTTTCCTTCTTCATGGTGAAGTTTGCCCGTAGCTGGCCCTTCGTCGCTTCAAAGGTTCCGTAGAAATCTTCTTTCAGGTCTTCCAGCGCTACCTGTTCACGGTTGTCAAATAAACCCTGGAACATGGTGTATTCATACGTTTTTGCGGATGGGGGAAGATCACGCTTTTTAATAAGAGTGAATTGGTTGTCTCCCTCATCCTTAATGGTCAGGTACCCTCCGTTTGCCCAATATAGGATCAGAGAAACGATATCCTTGCTATCTACAGCACCGTCGATGATATAGCCCAGCTCCGCCGGGTTGACTCCCTCAGGAGGATAGAATTCCACCGTCCGGACCATTCTTGGGTCTCTGCCAAAGAGGAACCAAAGCAGTATGCTAAGCAGCGGTGCAACGATGATGAGCAGCATCATAAGCCACTTCATCCAGGTTGTTGTCTTCTCCCCTATAAAGTAGCCTTCCGGAAGGATGACATTCAAAGTGACCCCTTCTCCGGCATTTAGTATCCGCGTTGTATTTGCATTCATTGTCCTACCGTCTGTATCCCAGCGCACCGCTTCCATATCCGTCTGTCCGTACGCTCCGGCTATGAATTCAGCCATATCCGAATTAAACTCCTTCGGCATCTGAACGGTCATGGAAGAAGCATCAATAGGTGTCGGCCACCCTGCGGGTAGGATGTTCCAGTACAGGCTATCAAAGACTTCATTTTCATCGTCATATAGGGTGCATCGATAACGGATGCGATATTCCTGAGGTCCCTCTACAAAGACATCTTCCCTACCGATTCGAATGACAAGATTTCCGTTTTCTTTATATGTCTCGTAGTCATATCCCTCTACGTGAACATCGGAAATTTTCATCCGATATTTTTCCAGCACCGTTTTTCCGGCAACCTGCCTCGTCGTTGTTCCCGTATAAGGGATATACCGATAAAGCCCATGCCGGGCTTCCGTGAACTCCACCTTGATATTTTCTGTTACCGTAAAGGAATTGTTTTCATATAAATCCAACTGCACATCGTAATTTTTTGTGACATAGGATTCTGCATTGGCAAAGGTGATGTTCAGCCCAAACAAAACCATCATGCTAAAAACGATGGCGATTATTTTTCCCCACTTCATCTAATCCACACTTCTTTCATATGTTTTAAAATTGAACTCTAACCGCTTCTCTCTCGGCCCCGTCGTTCACTTCAAACATGGTTTTACGCGTAAAGTTGAATATTCCCGCAATAATATTGCTTGGGAAGGATTCCGTTTTCGTGTTGAATTCCTTTACAATCGCATTATAGTATTTTCTTGAGTTCGCAATCTCATCCTCTATTCTTTGAAGCTGCGACTGCAAATCAAGGAAATTTTGATTCGCTTTTAAATCAGGATACGCCTCCGCAACAGCAAAAAGGCTGCGCAATGTCCCCTGCAGCATATTCTCACCCTGAATCTTATCTTCGATGGTTTTTGCACCTGCTGCCATGTTTCTGGCCTGCACGACATTTTCCAGCGTTGTCTTTTCATGAGCAGCATAGCCTTTTACTGTTTCAACCAGATTTGGGATTAAATCATACCTTTTCTTCAGATAGACATCCATGGTGGCAAAGGCTTCCTCCACCATATTGCGTAAACGAATAAATCCATTATACGCCCCAATCACCCAGATCGCTCCTATGGCAATCATCGCTATAATGATTAACATGATAATCGTTCCTGTTCCCATTTTTATACCCTCCTTCATTTGATTTTTGCAGTTGAATTGATTGCCACCGATATCCTGCTTTATCGGTTGACCAGTGCCAGTACCACGCCGACCACAATAACTATCAGCACACCAGCAATCACAATTAGTCCAAAACTCATAGCCATAAAATCTTATGCTCCTTTCCCAATACTCTATGATATCTTTTATGATTCAATTTTCCACTCAATTTTTTCTCCATATTGAGAGAGAAACTCGTTTGTTTTCGAAAAGTGTCTGCAACCCCAAAACCCATTGTGTGCAGAAAGTGGGCTTGGGTGGGGCGCTGTTAATATGAGATGATTTTTATTGGTGATCAGTTGCGTTTTTGACTTTGCATTCGCTCCCCACAGCAGAAACACGATTGGCTTTTCCCGCTGATTTAGAAGCTCGATTACCCGGTCCGTAAAGATCTCCCATCCTTTTCCCTTATGAGAGTTTGCCTGTCCGATCCGAACCGTTAGCACCGTATTTAAAAGCAAAACACCTTGCTTGGCCCAATCCTCAAGACAGCCATGTTCCGGCGGCATGATACCCAGATCACTTTTCAGCTCTTTGAATATATTGACTAGAGAAGGCGGCTTCTGCACTCCCTTCTTCACGGAAAAGCAAAGGCCATGGGCTTGATTGGGTTCATGGTAGGGATCCTGTCCCAGTATGACAGCTTTCACCTCCTGATATGCCGTATATTTTAACGCATTAAAGATATCATGCTTTGACGGGAAAATGATCTGCGTCTTATACTCGTCAATCAAAAAACTTCTGAGTGTGTTGTAATATTCTTTTTCAAATTCTCCGCCCAGGATGTGATCCCAGTCGTTTCCGATATTTACCATAAATCTGATGGCTCCAATTTCATAAGTATGAATAAATAGTATAACAAAAATGGCAAGAAAACAATGGAAGAAAATTTTCTACAGTCGAAAATTTTCTTCTTATGCGTTATAATACAATCTATGAATGTAATTTGTTTGTCTGAAAATGCGAATAAAATATTAAAAGA
>Ga0366778_1071_pt1 | contig 13550 bp, 12 predicted proteins | sample BONcelHN113001E9_FD_207058 | JGI IMG/M metagenome (GOLD analysis project Ga0366778, IMG submission 207058) | Enriched cells from coal bed in the Powder River Basin, Montana, United States - BONCAT cells N11 rep2 HSBNCT.N11.300.1.E9 ...
ACAGTTGAGTTTGGTTGCGGTCTCGGCGGTGGGAATGGTGATTCTGGTGATTCTGGCTTCCGTTACGTGGAGGTTAACAAAACCAAGAAGGATGTTCTGGTAATGCTTGTTAATTTTCCGAAAAACATTGCCTTTTTTCCGCAGCTTCAGCTGCAAAGGAAAAACGGACAGCGTAGCGAAGCGTAGGAGCAGACTTTGTCTGCGTTGTCACAGGCTCGTTCGTACTCGCTTACGTATGTCTGTATACGTGCGCTTCATACTCACTCACAGTTTCGCGTCTTTCGAAAAATTTCCTGCGCATACAATTTTTATTTATGCATAATTACATAAATCGATTAACTAAAAAATAAATTAAAAATAGAGTTACGCAGATAATTTTGCGCAAGACTAGGCGCGGCTGATGAACGCGAGGTGCGTGTATATAGACATACACAAACAAGCATGAAGAAGCCAGCAACAACGCAGACAAAGGTCTGCTCCGACTCGCTGCGCTCGCTGCTGTCCGTTTTGCCTAGCCAAGCAAGCTTGGGGCAAAAAGGCGACGTATTGCGCAAAATTAGCAAGTAAGGTAAGGAGGGATTGATATGGTATATGTTCATCTAGCAGATGGATTTGAAGAGATAGAAGCATTAACGGTTGTCGATGTTTTGAGACGGGCGGATATTGCAGTAAAGATGGTGTCTGTGACTGACAGCAAAGCGGTCAGAGGAGCGCACGATATCGTGGTGGCTGCCGATCTGCTATTTCGGGAGGCAGATTACGGGATATGTGATATGATCGTTCTGCCCGGTGGAATGCCAGGAACGGCGAATTTAGGCAAACATGAAGGTCTGATCAAACAACTGAACATCTTTGCGCAGGAGGGCCGATGGCTGGCGGCAATTTGTGCTGCGCCAAGCATACTGGGAGGACTCTCCCTTTTAAATGAGAAACGTGCGACAAGCTATCCCGGATATGAGAGTCAAATGATTGGGGCTATCTATACGGAAGAACGAGTCGTACGGGACGGGAATCTAATCACATCAAGAGGTCCCGGCACAGCCATCGAGTTTTCTTTGGAATTGGTAACCGTGTTAAAAAATGAGCAGGCGGCCGCTGCATTAAGGAATAAAATGATTATATGATTGATTTGCATCTGCACACATATTATTCAGACGGAACCATGTCTCCAGAGGAGCTAGTTGCATTGGCAAAAGAAAGAGGCGTCGAGACCATCGCAATCACCGACCATGACGGAATGGACGGTTTGGAGGAAGGAATGAAAGCCGGAAAACGCCTGGGGGTGCATGTGATACCAGGAATCGAATTATCCACGGAGGATGAAGAGGGTATCTATATGCACATACTGGGCTATTGTTTTGATCCGGACAAGGAAGCCCTGAAAAAAGAGGTGGAATTAATCCGGAGGAAACGGGCGGAACGGAACGAAAAGCTGCTTGCTGCTCTGCACGAAATCGGCTGCAGACTCACAAAAGAGGATCTCCAGCTTAGAGAAGAGCAGGACTACGTTGGAAAACCCACCTTCGCCTTAGCCCTTACGAAAAGAGGTTATATTTCCTCCCCGAAGGAAGCCTTTCAAGAAGGACGATTCATGCGATCCGAGGTGGTCAGAAGCGTGCATCGGGAGAAAATTTCAGCAAAGAGAGCGATCGAATTGATTCGGGAAGCCGGTGGGCTTGCTGTGCTTGCCCATCCCATGAAGGTTTCCCATTTGACGAAGAGAAAAGAGGATGACTTTTTTGAAAAGCTGGACAAGCAGCTTGCCAAGCTGAAAAGTTGGGGTTTGGCAGGAATGGAATGCTATTACAGCAGCCATCTGCCCCAGGACATGCAGCGGCTGGTGCAAATGGCAATCGACCAAAGGCTAATCATCACGGCAGGTTCGGATTTTCACGGTGCAGAATATGATCAAAGCATTTCCATCGGTGGCTTTCCGGTCGATGAAAATTTTGACGAAAAAAGGATGTTGAGAGAAATTTATAGTGTTTCTTGCAAGAATATGGTATAATAGTACGATTAGGTTAGATTTATAGGACGGAAAATCGAAATGAAACAGGGGTAGTTGAATGAAGAATTTAAGGACGAGAAAAAAGACTGACGTAAGGAGCCGCAGCATATGAGATTTGTTCCTACTTATTGCTTGCGGGAGGGAATGACATTAGGAGATAACCTCTATAATAATTATGGGGATCTAATGCTTTCCAGTGGCACGGTGCTTACGAAAGAATATGTGAAATCCATTGAACGTCTGCAGTATAACGGCGTATATATCATTGATGATATCTCCAAGGACATTCATATCATCAATATCATCAACGACAGCGTGCGGGCGCAAACAGTGAAGGGGATCAAGGATGTGTTTATCCACTGTGAAAAGGGAAGCCCTGATGTAAAACCGGATCTCAAAAAAGTAAAGCAGCAGATAGAAAACATCGTTGATGAAATCTTTGAAAATAAGCATCTCATGGTAAACATGATCGACATGAAGGTGTTTGATGATTATACATACTATCATTCGGTAAACGTTGCGGTGCTGAGTATTGTTCTGGGTGTCGCTTTAAAGATGGACCGGAATGAGCTATGCAATCTGGGATTCGCTGCATTGCTTCATGATATCGGCAAGGTCTTTGTCAGCAAAGATATTCTGAATAAAGCAGGGAAACTGACTCCTGGAGAATTTGATGAAATCAAGACCCACTCCCTTTTAGGCTGCAATCATATAAAAAAGGGCTATGGCGTATCCAATTCTTCCTATATGGGGATTCTGGACCATCATGAAAAATACGAGGGTGGTGGATATCCCAACAACTTGAAGGGTGATAATATTTCATGGTATGGCAGGATCATCTCCGTAGCAGACGTTTATGATGCCCTGACCTCAGACCGACCATACCGAAAAGCCCTACTACCTTCCGATGCCATGGAATATGTGATGGCATCCACCATGACCCTGTTTGATTCAAAGGTAGTGGACATTTTTGTGAAGAAGATCGCACCATATCCAATCGGAACCTGTGTCAGACTCAGCAATGGCTACACCGGAATTGTTGTTGAAAACTTTGAAGAGCTTTGCATGAGGCCGAGAGTCAGAATTTTTATGGAACACGGCAAGGATGTTGATCCTTATGAGATCGAATTGGCTGATAATCAGTCATTGAATATAACCGTTATTGAAATCGTTTAGAAAATCAGGTCGTAAAAGTATGAATAAGCATGTTGATTTTTACAAGACGTTGCAGGTGCATCACGATGCCGGACAGGATATCATTGATGCAGCGTATCGGTGTTTGTCCAAAATGTACCATCCTGATGTAAACAAGAGCCCGATGGCTGTTGAACGTATGAAGGATATTAATATTGCATATGGTGTGATCGGAGACAGCAGGAGACGCAGGGAATACCACGCTGAGTGGATGAAGTGCAATGCGGTAAAGCCGCTTACTTCGACGATGATCAATAGGGAGACGCAACAGAACGCAGCGCCTGATCCGGCCAAGGAAGCCAAAAAAGAAGAGGAAGCAGCAACGCGCGTGCTGGACGAATTTTTTTGTGAGACAGTCAACGAAAGATGGGAGAGCGCTTATCAAAGACTTACGAAAATTGATGTGGACAATATCCCGATGGAGGACTTCCTGGAATGGAAGAAGGCGGTGTCACATGTCTATAAATTAGGCAATTACAAGATTACCTATTTCAGAAAATATACAAACTGTGATTATGCCGGAGTTGTTTATCCGACCATATACCAGTTTTCCGTCGGACTAACAGAAATGCAGATTTCCACAAAACAGATCAGCGAGGAGAACACACAAAAGTATGTGGCCTATGACGGCTCAGCATGGCGTGTATGTCTTGGATATACCGATTTAAAGCCTACCATCATGAAATTCAAATTTCTTGCCCAGGCGCTGCCGAAGGTGGATAAGGATGACGTGTTCATGAAGGCGATCACAAAGGTTGATCTGCTCACCGGACTCTACAGCCTGAGCGGCTTTGCAGAGCAGGCAGAAAGGGAGATGCTGAGGAGCCAGCGATATGGAAATCCGCTGTCTCTTTCCGTCGTTACGATCAAACCGTCATCGAAAAATGAAGAGAGCCCGGATGAAAACCAATTGGATGCCTGCATTTCCTATGTGGCGGAAATCCTCTGCACAAATGTCAGGAAAACAGATCTGATCGGAAGATGCAACCCGTCATCCTTCTCCATCCTGTTTACCGAGACGAAGCCGGAGGATGCGGTAAGCGCATTGGAAAAGCTTCTCGAACGATGCGATACGGATGAATATTTGAATTACGAGATTTATTCCGCCTGTGTTCCCGTCTACAAGGGAAACATCGAACAGATCATTGCCTCGGCACTGGAAAAGACGGTGATCAGAGAGCGAGAATCGGGAATCGATTGGAATGAACAGACAGAGCATTTGCGTACCAGACTTGGAAAATACAAATTATCCGATATTCTCGGATTCAATAAAAAAGGAAAGAACCATTTTTAAACAATCTAAGCTAGGGATATCATTGGTTGAAATCAAAAACCCGTCGAAAACGACGGGTTTTATTCTCGTATTTGATTATTTCTTGTAATCCAGCTTCCTACCCTGCGGCAATTCGGGAGCCTGTGCATACTGCATGAGCTTTTGCCCTTTTGTGTTGGCCTTCAGGGAATCAAGGACGTTTTGTTGTTCCGTACGGATCAGATTCGTTGCATTCTTATCCAAATCCAGGATCAGTTGAATCATTTGATCCAATTCCTGCTTCAATTCCTTGGTGAGCGCAGTTTTTATCGCAGTACCGGTTGCTTCTTCCAGCTTCTTCAGTTCTAGGATCATTGCTTCTCTTTTTGAAACAAGATCCGGAACGGAGTCCCAGCCTTCGATGCTGCTCATCAATTCCTCACTTATCGTAAGGCACTCTTTTAAAAGTGCCTTTTTCTGCTTGTAATACTCATAGGATGTATTGACACTCATCAATATCGCGTTTCCTTTCAAAAGGATTTTATTATCTGCTGGCTCTTGCCATTTTTTCAGCCTGTCGGAAAGTAACCTTCAAATCATCCACGAGGGACAGGAGCTCCTTCATCAAGGAAATATCTTTGTTAGAAATGGCCTCTCCAAGCTTTGCAGTTAGAAATAAATAGAGTTCATGCAATTCTATGGAAATAGCATACTTCATATCCAGAGAGAAATCCAGCGTTTTGATAATTTTCTGTGCCTTTGCAATACAGTTGAATGATTTGAAACTATTCCCGCTGTTGTGAAAGAATATGGCCATGCTGATCTGCTTTGAGGTTTCTTCAAAGAGTTTTACGACTATTTCTCCTTTGGTAAGCGTTTCCAACGATTGCGCTTTGTATTGCTGATATAAATTTGCCTGCTGCATAATTCTACACCTCTTTACTTAAATTTGAGCTATTTGGTTAGGAACCGCTGGTGAATGATGCTAAAATAGAGCTCTGCGAATTCAGATTGTTAATGATCGTTTCCATATAGGTAAATTTACTCCATAATCTTGATTCTTCATCTTCCAGTCGTATCTGTAACGTTTTGATACTTTTATTGGTTCTCTTTATTTGTTCAAAGATGCTGTTCTCCGTATTTGATGAAGTGTTGTCAACACCGGCCACATCCACCAGAGTACCTCTGGAACCCTTTGCGCCGGAGGTTTTTGTAGCACTGACAATAATATCATTGAGGGCGCTTCCCATTCCTTTTTCCGAGGTAAACAGTTCGCGGATCTCACTGCCCTTTGTTTCCAGAGCGGTCTTCAGTTTCGTTTCGTCGATTTTCAGCTTGCCGTTTTCCGAATATCCGGCGGAAGATATCCCCATGGAGTAAAGGGAAAATCCATTGATAGACAATCCTGTCACTGCGGATTGAAATTTGGAGGAAATGCTTCTAAGCAGATTGTCTCCACGTAAAATACCCGATTTCGCTTTTTTCTCCCAGGTGGTTATTTCAGCTTCCGTCATGTCCTCCTTCTGAGCGGCTGAAAGAGGGCTATAATCTCTGTTAATTTCTTCTTTAACCAATCCGTTCATATAATCCACCATGGAATTGTAGTCTTCGACAAATTTCTTGATGGTATCTGTCAAAGAGGTGGCATCCTCTGTCATTGTGATGGTTACGGGTCCCGAAGGCTTTTCGAGGAGCGTAACTTTCGCACCATCGATTTCAAAGGTATTGGTGGTTCTGGTGATGGATTGGCCGTTCACGGAAAGGATCGCATTCTCGCCTTCGGTTACGTCACTGGTTGCGCTTGTGAGCCCAAGGGCGTTCATAAGATCACCGCTGGTGTCAGAAATTGCGACATTATTGCCGGAACCGCTGTTATTAGCCGTCATGGTGAAACGGTCCGAAATACTTGAATATGATATGGTTACCCCAGCGTTACTGGAATTGATTTTTTTCATGATCGTAGTCATAGTATCTGTGCTTTTTACGGTAAAGTTGACATTGTTTATTTTAAATTCATAATTATCTTGATCGATCAGGCCCGTAGCAAAGGTCAAATCGCTGATTTCTGAAGTTGTATTAACCTTATTGGATTGCCCGCTTGTGAAACCGAGACCTGTTAAAGTAGTACTTTCATCCCCTACAGAATTTAACGTTATCTTGGATCCCGTTGCTGAAAACGTAATCAGGCTATCCGTAGTGGCAGCATCGACAGTTATTAAGCTGTTTGCTGCACCGCCAAATGCATCATCGACCAATGCTTGTAGCTTTGTTCCAAATGTAGAAGGATTGTTTTTTACATCAGCGACAAAGGTGCTATCAAAAGTAATCGTTTTGACTTTTCCGTCTAATGTTATGCTGATGGATCCTTCTTCAAGACCAGCAACAACCTCAGAGACAGTTTTCGTACCGGTTAACGCTTCTGATACTGCGTTTTTGCTCTTAACAGTCTGAAAGGTAGCCAACTGTGTGACAGAATCTATTGTGATGCTTCCTGCGGAAGCATTACCGGTTGCCGTTACGGATACCGCATTTGACGATGAGGCGGCCTTTACAGTATTAAAGAAGGAAGTACTTCTGAAATTTGTCGAAGAAATCACATCCAAATATTTGCTTTGAAACTCTTTCAGCTTTGATGTTACGGAACGGTAGGTGGTCTGTTTCCACTCTAACTTTTGGACGTTCTGTTGCTGCTTCAGTATCTTTTGTCTGCTGGTTGCTGATAAGCTTTCAACCAACTCATCGATATCCATGCCTGATACCAACCCGCCAATCCCTGTCTTTGCGGTAAGTAATGAACTTGTACTTGTGCTTGAATTCACTGTTGCCATGAAATCACCCCCTAATGTATATAATATCGACTAATCTAATAAAAACTTAATAGAAAAGGCTAAAAATGTCAAGTAACCCCCAGGTCTACCTACACCTTTTGATAGATGGAAGGCTTGATATATTTGAATTTATGATCGCAGGATGACAATGACTCACTGTGTCCGATCATAAAATAGCCTCCTGGCTGCAATGCATCGTAAAACTTATTGATGATCCCATTTTTTGTAGGCATATCAAAGTAAATCATAACGTTTCTGCAGAAGATGCAATGAAACGGCTTCTTGAAGCTGAAGGGATCCAGCAAATTGAAATTACGGTACGCAACACTTTTTCTCAAGTCATCGGATACCACAAACCTTTGGTCGTCATAAGCAGTAAAGTATTTCTTGATCCAGCTGTGAGGAACCTCGCCCAGCTCTTCTCTTGTATAGATCCCGCTTTTTCCAATATTCAGAACCTTGTTGGAAATATCAGAAGCTAATATCGTATGATCCCAGCTGCCTGCATTTGCCCCCAGATAGTCCAAGGTGATCATCGCAAGGGTATAAGGCTCTTGCCCGGAAGAACACCCTGCGCTCCAGATTCTTAAATCTTTTGTCTTGATACCCTTTTCCACCCAGGGGAGAACATTGTCCTTGTAAAACTCGAAATGCTCGTTCTCCCTGAAGAAATAGGTGTGATTCGTGGTGAGCTTATTGATAAGCATTGTCATCTCATCATTCACTTTATCATTCTTTGCATATTCAAAGTAAGCCATATAGTTGTCAAAGCCCAGATCAGCGATATAGTTGCTCAGTCTGCCTTCAATCAGCGGCCTCTTATTGGTCAGGTTTACACCATAATTTGTCTTGATATATGAGGTGATGGCAATAAATTCGTCATCTTTAATGTAAATCATTGAGGGTCTCCTATCTTTGTTTGCGTGCCTTTATTATACTAATATTGGTTGAGGATGCCCTGTATATCCAGAATCAAGCTGATGCTTCCGTCTCCCAGTATGGTGCAGCCTGCGATTCCTACTCCCTTTGCAGAGTACCTGCTCAGATAAACAGGGAGCGGCTTAACGACCACCTGATGCTTTCCAAGCAGCTCGTCGGCAAAGATGCAGGCCATTCGGTCTCCCGAATCAACCAGAAGCAGAATTCCGTCAACGATGCTGGTCTGTGCATCCTGAAGATGGAAGACCTTATGCAGTCGGATGATCGGATAGCATACGCCACGGATCATGATCATCTCATTTCCATCAGGATCGGAAAGAAGCTGTTTGGAATTGGCTTTAAAGGATTCTCTGATGTTGGAGATCGGAATCGCATAAATATTCTTACCGACGCTGATTTCCATACTGGCGATGATCGCAAGGGTGAGGGGTATTTTAAAGAAAATGTTGGTTCCGGAACCCTTGATACTTTCAATGGTAACCGTTCCGCCTATCTTTTCAATATTCTTTTTCACAACGTCCATACCGACGCCTCTGCCGGAGAATTCGGTAACTGCTTCCTTTGTTGAAAAGCCCGGGAGGGTCAGCAGATTGAAGATCTCCTTTTCCGAATACTCTGTTTCCGGTTTTGTCAGCAGGTTTTTCCCTTTCGCTTTTTCCAGAATCATATCCGCGTCGAGACCTTTCCCGTCATCGCTTACGGTGATGATGATGTCACCTCCAATGTTCTGGGCGGAAAGGATGATGCGGCCGATTGGATCTTTCTTTGCGGAAGTTCGGCCGGCTTTATCCTCAATGGCGTGATCCATAGCGTTTCTGACCAGATGCATCAATGGATCGGCTATGCCGTCGATGATCGTCTTATCCACTTCCGTCGCTTCACCCATCAATACAAGATCCACATCTTTATTGAGCTTTTTGCCCATATCTCTGACGATACGGCGCATTTTCTGGAAGGTAGCAGCAATGGGAACCATTCGGATCGACATGACGATATCCTGGAGCTCATCGGTTAACTTTCGGAGCTGACGGGATGCACGATTAAAATTGTCCAGCTCCAGACCAACCAAATCCGCACTGCCTGACACCATGGATTCAGTTATTACAATTTCACCGACCAGATCCATTAGCGTATCCAGTTTATTCAAATCAACATTAATCAGGTTCTGCTTTCCGGCTTTCCCTTTTCCGGTATCACCGGCATCAGAAGGATTCGCTGCCGCAGCAGACGTTTTTGTTTCCGATTCGGAAACGTCAGGAGTATTTGCGGCTGCAGCCGTTTGCTTTGAGGAATTGGACGGAAAGGCGTCGACAAACTCGACGGTATATACCGATAGAGTACCCTTTGCCATCGTAGCGATTTCTTCCGTCGGCAAATCTGTCGATAAGCTGCAGTAAAATCCGTTTTGGGATATGATGCTGGAAGCATCCTTGTTTGCATTCAATTCGTCCGGTATGGTAGCAATAACCTTACCGATTGTTTCTAGCTTGCTGACCAGCATAAAGGCCCGAATATTCTCCATCTGGCAGTCAGCAGTAAAATTTACGTGCAGGAAATGGGTCTTCTGCCCGGCCAGTGCGGAGCCATCCGCCTGCGCAGATTCCTCTGCTTGAACTGTATGATCCTGTGGTACTTCCGTTTCCTCTGCTTTTTCAACGACGGGAGCGCTGCCGCTCATTCGTTCAAGCAGGTCGGTCACGGCAGCGGCCAACTCCTTATTTTCACCCGATGGCTTTTGGCCCCGTCGGATTTGATCAACCTCTTCCTTCAAGAAATCGGATACGCCGAGAACGAGGTCAAATAATTCTTTGAAATAATCCTCGTCAATCCCGTTATCGCGGATCACATAAAACAAATCCTCCAATTTATGGGACACATGGGTGATGGTATCAAATTCCATCATTGCAGAAGAGCCCTTGATCGTGTGCATGATACGAAAGATCTCATTCACATTATCCAAGGAAAGGTTCCCGTCCTTCTCCGATTGGAGCAAAATTTCATCTAATTGGTCAAGTAGGGTAGTCGATTCAAACAAGTACATCTCTAACATAGAATCGTTTGCATAATCAAAGTCACTCATCGTAATTCCACCTTTATATCTTTCATGATTTTAAAAAACCAATATCGTTCTTATTAATAAATATCGGCATAGAGGGGATAAAGATTAGAAGATTTCATGGATTCCTGAAAAATATTTGTCGATTTATTGATTTTCGCGCTGATTAGAGATATAATCAGATATCTTATGCATACCTATCAACTTCAGAATTGTCAGGGAGGATGAAATATGGATTCCATCAATGATATTGCAAGAAATAATATCAAGCGCTACAGAAAGTTAAGAAAGATGACACAGAAAGGCTTGGCGGAAGCTCTTGATGTGACCCATAGCTCCGTATCAGCCTGGGAAATAGGAAAAAACTCTATTGACATGGTGCGGTTAAATCAAATTTGCCAAGTCCTGAATGTAAGCCTGGCGGAAATCCTGGCAGACGGTGGAGACGCCGAACAGCTGCAGAGAGATGAGGAAAATAGAAAAATAGTAGATATGATCAATCGTAGGTCCGAGGTGAAGCGGCTGATGCAGACAACCTTTGATTCGAGAAATGACGATATCATAGTGGCCATCAAGCTGCTTGAAGCATTGAAAAAAAGGTAAGGGCACACATGGGAATGATTAGAAAAAGGAGAACTCAATGTGGTTGATATTTTAAAGATCACTTCGCCAACTTCTATAAAAAGTAAAGTACAGAACTTCCCCACTAAGCTTCCTACAGACGCAATCTTTGATATTACAAATCCAAACCAAGTTATAAAAGGACAGCTTCCCAAGACAAAAGGCGCAGACGAAGAAAGCGGGAAACAATCCCTTCTGAAAAATCTCAATAAGGAAATTTTTGAACCACTTTTGCATAGCACGCGGGCACAGGCCGACGGCTTGCGGAAGCTTGTTCTCATGGCAAAACTCTTTGAAACACCGACCGGTATTCTTTCGGAAAGCTTTCTGGACCGAATTTTTGTAAAACCTCAGGACATGCTTGGCGAACTGCTGACCAGAGAAAAGGGTGCGACAATATTTTCAGATGAATTTTTTGACAGCCTTCGAATGCTTGCAAAACTGGAAGGGCAGCCCAAGCTAAAGGAAGCCATCGTTTCTATATTGAAGCATTTTGACTGCTACGTCAATCAGGAGAACTCCCTGAAGGCCATTGTGAAGCAGAGTCAGGATCTGAGCCATAAGCTCCCGAAAGCAGGGGCGCAGCTGATACAAGATCAGATTGAAACGCTTGATACCATGGTCAAGCTGAGTACGATGGCCAAACAGAACACCCTAACGAGTCAGAGCACTGCAGCTAAGGTTAACGTGATGACCAATCAGGAGGAAGAAGGGGCCGTTCAGAACAAGACCGTGATTCAGGACGATGTGGTTAGCCAGGATAAGGCGATGAATTCGGAAAAAAAGGCGACGTTGAATCTGGACGCAATTATCAAGCAGGATAAGGAAAGCCAAAAGGAAATAAAATCGTTTTTGAAAAATCAAATTATCCCTGAATTGGGTAAAATAGCAAAAAGGCACCAGGGCAGCGAGAAGATCTATAATCAAGTGATGTCCATTGTTCATAATATCGTGCGTTATGACAAGGCTGATCCAAAACTGCTGGAAGAGGCCATATTCCAGCTTGGCGATACGTTGAAGCCGCTGACCAACCTTACGGATGAAGATATTAAAGAAATGAAGAAGCTTGTTTTCGATAATGCCCTTAATGAGCAGAAAATGGGAGACAAGCAGAATATCGATAAGAAAAACATGGAGAAATTTGGAATTGGGCCGGAGGAGACCGATCTGGCGTCCCTGCTGACCAAGGCAATGGATAAATCGGGGTCATCGAAAGTCGGCAGCATTGCACAAAACCTGCTGCTCAATCTGGTGCAAAGCGAAAGCCCTATGCTGCCGCTGATGCATTTCACCATTCCCTTCCGCTACATGGAGGAAAACACCTTCGGAGAGTTCTTTGTGGATAAGGACTGCAAGGAGAGACAGGGTGATGCGAAGGCTGCAAAAAATATCTTTTTCACCATACAGTCGGACAAGTACGGGAATTTCGAAGTGGATCTCTTGGCTAGAGATAAAAAGATCGATTTGGATATCCGATGCCCCGATATTCTGCTGAATCAGGTGAAGGAGACCAGATCCAAATGGAAAGAAATCATTGAAGAACAGGGATTTCGTCTGGCCACCTATCAGGTTGGCGTTTATCAGGATAGCCTGACCATCGTTCAGCGGTTTCCAAAGCTTGCATTAAGGAAGGTGGGAATCGATGTCAAAGTTTGAGAATAAAAGTGGCGAGATGCAGAAGGAGCTGGAGAAAGAAAGACTATCCTCCCTCAGCGTCGCCGCCTTAAAATATGATAAGGATAAGCAGAATGCGCCTTGCGTCGTTGCGGCGGGAACCGGATATGTCGCGCAGAAGATCTTGCAGGTCGCCATCGAAAATGGGGTTGCCATATACCACGACGACAGCGCCGCTACCATGCTGGCCAAGCTGGAGCTGGGGCAGGAGATCCCGCCGGAGCTTTATCAAATCGTCGTCAACATTTACATTTCTCTGCTGGAGCTAGCAGAGGAGAAGAAAAGATAAATTGAATATTCACATGAAGAAAGGGAGTTGCTGTGTTATTAAGTATTGGTATGATTGTCAAGAACGAAGAAGGAAATCTGGAACGATGCCTGTCCAGCCTCCAGCCTCTTATGAAAGCGGTTCCTTCCGAGTTGATTATTGTCGACACGGGATCAACAGATAAAACCGTCTCCATCGCCCAAAAATACACTGATAAAGTATACATCCATCCCTGGGAAAACGATTATTCTAAAATGCGGAATTTTACGGTAGACTATGCCTGCGGGGACTGGTTTTTTTTTATTGACGCCGATGAAGTACTGATAGAATATGATCAAATCATTAAATTCTTAACGAGTGGGAAACTCCGTCAATATAATGCGGCCTCGGTGATAATCAAAAGCTTATATAATATAGAGGATACCGGACAATTTGCCACTGCAACCATGCCAAGGCTATTCCGCAGGACAGAGGCATTTCGATTTACGGGAGTGATTCATGAACAGCCGTTGTTTGATCCGCCGCTTATTATGCTGGATGCCGTGCTGATGCATTATGGCTATGTTGTTGACGATCCTGAGCTGAAGAACCGTAAACTGCAATTATACGAGCCGATTCTACTGCAAGCTATCAATGAGAATCCACGAGATGTTTACCTCTGGTACCAGCTGTCAAAAACCTATGTAACATACAAAGATGCACACGCTGCG
>Ga0366778_1078_pt1 | contig 12621 bp, 10 predicted proteins | sample BONcelHN113001E9_FD_207058 | JGI IMG/M metagenome (GOLD analysis project Ga0366778, IMG submission 207058) | Enriched cells from coal bed in the Powder River Basin, Montana, United States - BONCAT cells N11 rep2 HSBNCT.N11.300.1.E9 ...
GATGTCCATCCCGTTTTCAACAATAAAACGAAGCTTCTCTGCAATGAGACCGTCTTGCCGAAATGGATGTTCCCCGTACACAAAAAAGGTCGCTTCCAGCGGAAAATCCTTATACTTCTCATGGAAGTCTACCAGTAAACCAACCGCGGAGTCTTGATTGATCCGACCGTTATCCAGATATTCAAAATTATTTAAATTCCCGTCATCAAAGGTTATAACGACCGGGGTAAAACCCTGTTCCGTCGTGATGCTGCCGCTCACATAATCCTTTAAGCTGACTGGCCGGTAGCCTTTCTCATATAGTGTATTCATATCTTTTTGAAAATTGGCCGGAGTTCTTACCCATTCCCCCTCCTCTTTTCCTATATTATGATACATTAAAACCATAATTTTGCCCGCCTCGTTTGGCTTCAATTCCAATTTAATCGCAGCATTCGGATCTTTCTCTGCGGGATCGTGCTCCTGATCTTTGAACTCGTTTCCCTCCTGCTCTGCCGTCCGGTCGCCACCAACACTGCTGCCGTCTGTCGTCGTCGCATTACCGCAGCCTGCAAGCAATAAAATGCAGATTAGTATTCCAGGAATGATCTTCTTCATAACTATCCTCCGCTTGGTAATGATAACCTTAATTATACTTTATATTCTGATTATTATCCGCTGACAATATCTGGTTTCTTGGCCTCCCGCCTTGCGCAGTGCATATAAAAAAAGTGGAAATGACAAAATAAAAAAAGCAGGTAGTTAACCTGCTTTTCAGTTTTTTTGTTATTTACAAAGATTAGTACTTGTTGTTTCTTTGTCTTTTTCTTGCAGCTCTGCACTCAGGACATCTCTGAGGTTCGTTTTCGAAACCCTTTTCTTTATAAAATTCCTGTTCGCCTACTGTAAATGTAAATTCACATCCACAATCTTTGCATGATACTTTCTTGTCTTCCATATAGATTACCTCCTTAATAAAATTGGACTTGCTATTTTACACAAATCGTTCTCCAATAAATTAAAGAGAGCATGTCTTAAAATATTCATCCATCGCAATATTCTTGCAACTATTTAAGTTTATTACAGTTTCTGCAAAAAAGCAAGCATTATTTTTCATTCTCCTCCAATCCTTTATTCGTTTTTTTCCACTACTAATCAATGGATACGGATTTGCTTAGATTATTCCAGATCAGACCGTAATCAAAGCCCTCCAGTACGTCTCGGATCGGAACCAGCTCCTGATTACCGGCTTGATGGATCGTCAGATTCAAGCTCTTTTCATCTTTTTTCATGGTCAATTCAAAGCTTCCCTCTGTGTACGCTACCGTTGCACCCAGCTTATCTGCCAGCGCCGCGGCTTCCACATAAAGCTTACCGTCACGGTTCACCGGTGCAACGGAGAAGCTGATAGGAATACCCTGCCAGATTACCGAAGTGTTTGAGAGATCCTTTTGATAGACGACCTCACCACCGAGAACGGTGGTCAATGCCTGAATATCCTTGAGTTCGTTTGCAGGGCATTTCATGTAATCTCTATCTATCACAACGAAATCAGCAAGCTTTCCAGCTTCCAGCGTTCCCTTGAGATCTTCTTCAAACTGTCCCTGGGCAGTCCAGATGGTAAATGCTTTCAAGGCTTCCTCTCTTGTCATTGATTCCCCGGGATACCATCCACCTTCCGGCTGACCGTCCCTGCCTTCTCTTGTTACCGCTGCATAAAGTCCATGATACGGATTTACCAGCTCAACAGGCGCGTCGGAACCTCCGATAATGATGTTACCGGATTCGATGACCTTTCTCCATGCATAAGCACCCTTCATTCTTTCAGCACCGACTCTGTCCTCCGCCATGGTTTTGTCAGAGGTTGCATGGGTCGGCTGCATAGCTGGAAGAATTTTTAAATCTGAAATTCTCTTAATGTCCGAAACCTTCGCTACCTGGAAATGCTCGATTCGAAGCCTCGCATCCGCTCTCGGGTTTGCTTTCATCAGCTTCTCATAGGCGTTGATCACCTGATTTATGGCTCCGTCACCGATTGCATGGGTTGCAATCTGATACCCTTTGTTATAAGGATCCTTCATCTCATCGAAAATCTGCTGATCAGTAAATTTATAATTTCCCTGATGCGCTGCTCTATCGCTGTAATCCTCAAGCAATGCAGCGCTTCTAGAGCCCAGAGAGCCGTCCGCAAAGAATTTTACCGCATTGATGCTAAGGCGATTGTCGTAAAGCCCTTTCTGCGGTGGATTGTTCGCAATATAATCTCTTTCCGCTTTTCCGATGGTTCCGCCCCAGTCCCCTCCAATGAGGGAATACAGTCTGATCTTCAGTTTCCCGTCTTTGTATAACGTATGGTATTGATTAATCGTGTCCATATTTGAGCCTGCATCCATGATGCTGGTAAACCCGTAGGAAAGCAGCTGGGCCTCAGCCTTCACGATCGCTTCCTTCTTCCGGTCTTCACTCAGCACAGGAATGATCTTCTGCACCGGTTCTCCTGCCGTATCAGTGAGGCAGCCTGTTGGGTTTCCGCCGGCATCTTTGAGGATCTCACCGCCCTGGGGATTTACCGAATCCTTTGTGATCCCCGCCAGTTCGAGTGCCTTAGAGTTGACCCAAATCATGTGTCCGTCGGTTCTTTCCATGACGACAGGGTTATTCGGGGCTACAGCATCTAGTTCGTCCTTGGTTGGATAAGACTTATCCTCCCAGATTGTGTTGTTCCACCCAAAGCCGGTGATCCATTCTCCCGGCTGGACCTTCGCCACTTCAGCCTTAACCGCTGCAATAATTTCCGCCTTCGGCTTCCAGAACGCATCGACCTTCATCAGATTTTCACCAAGCATCGGAAGATGCATATGACCTTCCATCAAGCCCGGGATTACAGTTTTCCCCTTTAAATCCGTAATCTTTGTGTTGTTTCCTATGTAGTTCTTAACATTTTCATTGCTGCCGACGAAAACCAGCTTCTGCCCTTTTACCGCTATGGCTGCAGCGTTCGGCTGTTTTTCATCCATTGTGTAAATATTTCCGTTTATGTAGACACTGTCCGCGATGTCGTTCGCCGCGGAAGAAGTGACCGGAAATGTGCTCAAAATAAAAGCAAACACGACAACCCAGGTAAAAATCTTTTTCCATTTTTCTTTGTTCATGGTAACACCCCCTGTCTTAATTATACGTTGGTATGTCCCATTTTTTAAGCTGTTTTCCTAGACAAGTTCTGTCAGCAATCGCAGTTTTCATTCACAAAATCAAGCTGGTGATAAAGAAAATTTCATAGCAGCGCAATCGGGCTTTTTTCTCGAATGAAAAATTGGTATACTATAGAAAAGGCTTCGCCATATCCACTACGCAAGTGGAGAAGTCGATGCCCGAAAATTAGAAAGAAATGGTAGGATGCAGAATGAATTTTAAGATCGTACACAATAATCTCAATGTATTTGATTTGGAAAAATCATTAAAATTTTATGAGGAAGCGCTTGGCTTAAAGGAAGTAAGAAGAAATACCGCGGACGACGGCTCTTATATCATCGTATTTACTGCAAATGAAAATTCCGAACACCAGATTGAGCTAACCTGGCTACGGGACAAAAATGAGCCTTATCAGCTCGGTGATAATGAAATCCATATCGCCTTTAAGGTTGATGATTATGACCGCGCCTATGCAATGCATAAGGAAATGGGTTGTATCTGCTATGAAAATCCGAGCATGGGGATCTATTTCATCTCCGATCCCGATGGATACTGGCTCGAAATCATTCCGTACAGATAATAGAAACCAGCAAATAGCAAACGGACACATAGGATTGTAGTTCAATACCGGTGTGCCCGTTTTATATTGTGTTTAAAAGGATATTTTATTTCGCATGTATCGAAAAACCAGCTTACCGATCGTAATGTCATCTCCGGGCAAAGGCAGAAAATAGTCTGCGCCTTTTTCATAAGCGTCCAAAGCATAGTTGTTTTGCTCCGAGTAAAAGACAACCTTGATCTCAGGGGTTACTTCTTTTATCCTCTTAAGAACAGAGAACGCATTCAACTTGAAATCGCCGGCATAAACCAGCACCACTTCGGGAAGCTCCAACCAAGTTTTTTCAAGAAGCTCTACCTCCTTGCCAAAACTTCCAACGCAATTCGCGCGTCTGTATAAATCGATTTTTTTCTGAAGTGAGAGACAGCGTTCTTTGTCGCGGTCCGCTATCATATAATCCGTATCACTCATCCTCCTCAAAAGCAGTGTAGTTTTTGTTCTGCATTTGAGTATAACAAGATGACCCTTACCGAACCCTTACTTATTTATTTCTGCCCAGTCAGCAGATTGAGTTTCCCTGCCCATTCGGCCTGAATAGGGTAGGCCCATTCATATCCATCCTCTTCCAGAAATTCGCCGTTATAGAGCAACGAGATTCTTTTTTCATCTCCCTCCTTTACGGCTTTTTCCAGATCGTACAAATCGCAACTGAATTCCGACGGAACAACGCGGTAGCTGTTTCGACCGGATTCAAATATCTGGGAGAGGTTGTTTTCCGACAGCCACTTACGCAGCCGATATGTCGTGATATATAGATTGTTGTGCGCTTTTTCATAATTCATGTCAGGCCACAATGCTTCTGTGATCTGTTCCCACGAGGTCACCGCTCCTTTTCGGCTAACAAGAAAAGCCAGCAGTTCCTTGGCCTTCATCAAGTGGTTAAGGGGGAACACTGTTTCGTCAGCCTTACATTCGAATCTTTGGAAACAATGGATCGTTATCCGCTTTGAAGCGGGTTTAATGGATTGTCTATCTTTTCCGATGCGGTTCATAGTTTTTCTCAGCCGCTCTGCAGAAACCGGCTTTAGGATATAATCAAACACGCTCAGTTCAAATGCCTCCACTGCATATTCACTGTATGCAGTAACAAAAACGATCGAAATTTCCGGGCGTATCTCGCATAGCTCTTCTGCAAGCTGCATTCCTGATTTTCCGGGCATCTCAATATCCAGAAATAGAACATCAAGGGAATTTGCTTCCAGATACGCAAGCAGATCGTCAGCATCATTGAATAGCCCGCAATGCGATATATCTTCAAAGCTCTCTGCTACCGATTCAAATAGTTCCAAAGCATGGCGTTCATCATCCAATACGGCAATTCGCAGCATCCTTCGTTCTCCCTTTCTAATTTTTTATTGTAAAGCTAACCATCGTGTACTCATTCATCACGCTCTCAATTACGAGTCCTGCTCCACCTGAGTGCACCAGCCGATCCTGAACATTTTTCAATCCGACACCTTTGCTTTCTTCGTCAAAGACTTCGGACAATTTCTCCCCTGTCATTCCGGCGCCGTTATCACTCACTTCAACAAGGATCCCTTCCGGCACTTTGCAAATCCGAAGCCGAACCTCGCCTCCACCTTTTTTCTTTGATATCCCGTGGCGAATGGCATTTTCCACCAAAGGTTCAATGATGAGCCGAGGCAGTTGCGTGGTTAGAGGCACTTCGATTTGTTCTGTATAGGTAACCTTTTCTCCAAATCTGGCTTTTTCGATCTGTACATATTTACGGATATACTCAAGCTCATTTTCCAGTGTCGTCAGCTTTTCGTGAGAGTTGAAATCAAAGCTGGTCTGCATAAAATAGGCGAGATCTAGGATAAGCTGTTCCGCTTTTTTACTGTCCTTTCCACATACATTGGCGATTGCAGAAAGTGCATTATATAGAAAATGCGGTCGAATCTGGGAATGCAGCAATTTTAGCTCGGTCTGCAGCTTCCGGTCACTTTCGATTTCCAGTTTACGAAGCGCATCCTCACAGTCGGTCAATGCATCGGCATAGGTGATCGCCAAAACAAATGCAAAAGCAAGCAGCGCTACGAAAAATCCAATATGGAACATTTCAATATAAGCGCTGGTAGCAAAAAACATATCATAAACAGCGCAGCCAAAGATGGCAGCATTGCCATAGAAGAAGAAAACCTTGCTTTTATTCGTACCCTTTGGAAAGAAACGCTCACCCGGCCACAGCATGATAACCAGCACTGCTAGCCCCAAGATGAAATCATAGGCAATCAATACTCTCGCATACGCCGTGAATACGTGAATCGGCAGAACAGCGACGGCGACGGTCAATGCCGAGATCAGCAGAGTCAGTGTCGACAGAAGCTTTCTCGAAAGCTTTCCGGAAAGCTCCTCATTGAGCAACAGCAGCAGAAGGAGTGGAAACCAGAGCCGGGTGCCGTATTCAATAAAGGTGATCAACCGAAAGTTTTCCGTATACTGGGCGATCAGGTGGCCTCCGTAAATCAGCACTCTTGCTGCAGCAACGACGCACAGCATTGCAAAGTAAAGCAAAGAGCGGTTACTGGGTCGATTGATATAAATCACGAAAAAGAGAAGAAATGCGATGCAGTAACAGCCCTGCAGGAATAAATCCCGATGGAGGACGTATTCGTCCAGCGATGCAATCTGCTCTTTTGTGCCTATGGTGGGTGCATCCCACAGGCCGCCCCGGGCATAGACATAATTTGAGATATGTATGGTTATTACAAGCTCAGTAGTACGAGGAATAAATTGGATACTGTCGGGATGATACACAACTTCAGAATCCTTTTGGTCTTTTGCGACCACACCGTTCTTTGCCATCAGCATATGATTGATATATAGATCAAACGCAGTGGACTGGGGAAGCATTTTTATTGCCATCGGAATATCCGGTGTTACTCCGGTTAAGATCATCCGATAGGTTCCGTATCCAAAGCCAGGAATAGGCTTTCCGCCCGCCTCGTAATAATTCCAGGTCGTCGGAGGAGTACTATAAACATCGGGTTTTTCAGCGGCTTTTATATCCGCATGGTGTACCGGCTCAAGCAAGCGATCGGAATAGAACTGCCATTCTCCGTCGAGACACAGAATGCCCTCCTTCTCGAAATCGTAATGGGACAGATCCAGATACCCTTTTTCAGCAACTGCATGCCGTTCAGAATTGTCCAGAATATTAAAATTAGAGATCAATATAATAGAAGTCAACAACAGGAACAATACTCTCAGTAAAACAGGCCTTATTCGTTGCATGAATATTTCCTCCGATGAGCAATATAGATATTTCATATTATACCATGTTGTATGTTGTAGAAAAAAACATTTTATTTACCATAAAGCTGTTTTCCTGTTGGCTATGCGCATAAATACAAAACAGCTGCATGATGCAACTGCCTTGTATTTAATATTTGTAAAGGAGATTCAATGCCTTCGAAAGGATTCCTTATTCCGATATATCTGAAAAGCTTAGTGGATATTGCCGGCATAGTTGGCATGCCGGCATATCAGTTGAAAAGTAAAGGGGTATCGCTGTGTCGGATGATGGAATATCCGACGTATTCGGATGTTATTTAGGTGATACCCTGAATTTTTATATTTAAACGGTATTCGACAAATTGCCGTTTGAACCACTAAAAAACCCTCCAAATTGCTTCGGAGGGTTTATGGGTTCGATTAACGTTTTGAGAACTGGGATGCTTTTCTTGCTTTTTTAAGTCCGTATTTCTTTCTTTCCTTCATTCTTGGGTCTCTGGTTAAGAAACCTGCTGCTTTCAAAAGTGCTCTGTACGCTTCTTTGTCAATAACGCAAAGTGCTCTGGAAATACCATGTCTTAAAGCTCCGGCCTGCCCTGTGAATCCTCCACCGTGAACGGTAGCGACTACGTCAAACTTGCCTTCCGCACCTGCAACCTCGAAAGGTCTTCTAACTTCTCTCTTCAGGATTTCCATTCCGAAATAGTCTTCAAGTGACTTTTTATTTACTGTGACATTGCCTTTACCAGGGATTAATCTGACTCTAGCAACGGAAGATTTTCTTCTACCTGTACCTCTATATTGCATTTTTGCCATTTATGATTCCTCCCTTTCTTAATAATTCCAAACTTCAGGCTGCTGTGCTTCGTGCTTGTGTGCAGTACCAGCATAGACCTTTAGTTTCTTGAACATCAGTCGGCCTAATTTTCCATCGGGCATCATGCCTTTTACAGCATGTCTGATAATTTCTTCCGGTTTCTTCGCCTGTAACTTTTCAAAAGTGATTTCGCGCAGTCCACCCGGATAACCGGTATGTCTCTTGTATACCTTTGCTTTTCTCTTGTTTCCAGTTACTTCAACTTTTTCGGCATTTATAATAATGACGTAATCCCCAGTATCAACATGTGGTGTATAAATTGGCTTTCTCTTGCCTCTTAAAATGGAAGCGACTTCGGTAGCCAATCTACCAAGAGTTTTGCCCTCAGCATCGATTATATACCACTTATGTTCCACTTCATGAGGTTTTGCGATAAATGATTTCATCTTTAAAACTCTCCTCATAATCTAATTCGATTTGCCGGCGCGTTTCACCCCACTCCGACCATTTTTACTATATCGTAAAATCCGGGGCTAATGGATTTTTACACATAATGCACGAACATTATAATATTTTATCGACCCTTTTGTCAATCAAAATATAACGATTCAGCAAAAATTCAGCGATAAAGTTGGTCTTTGATCCGATGTTCTGCCATAGACTCTTAGTATGGGTCGTATTATTTTCTATTCTTTACCGGAACAAATAAAAAAATGTCTTCGACATTTTCGGAAATAAAGTTCCTATTGAATAAAATTAAAGCTGCTTGTCAACAATCGGAACATCAGAATAATTCACCAATTCACAGCACTGTATTCCTCCTCATTATACCAGAATCCTTAAATAAATGGTGAAGATTTGGGGGTAAATATAATGACAAAAGAAAAAAGGACGGCCGATTACGCCATGTCGGTGATTTGTATTTTGGCCGCACTGGTATTTGGAGCCTACTTAGGCACTCCCGGCCCAAAGGTCTGGGCCCATCCGGTTTCCGAAGTAATGTCTGTGGTATCAGCGCAGATAACGAAAATGGAACACTTACATAACGAAACATCAAAAGAGAAAAATAACGAAGCCGTTGATAAAGAAGGGGAAGAAACCAACGATCAAAAAACTGATAAGACCAATGATCAAAAACCAGATGACAGTTCCGGTACCGTAACGCAAGCAGCCGTTGAAATGATCGTATCGGAGGCACCGGCAGAAGCGCAGCCCGATTACATCTGCATGAATGCGAATCGCGGTGGTATCGCAGACAGAAAAGAAAAAGATGTATTGATCCATCTGATCAATGCGGAAGCATACGGACTATCCTACAAAGCCAAGGTGGCCGTGGGGCAGGTTGTTATGAATCGCTGGACAGGTCCCCATTACGGAGATGACCTGCTGGCCATTATGACTGCACCCTATCAGTTTACGCCGATCCATAACGGTTCTGCCTACAAAAAAGAAATCGAGCCGGACTCCATCAAGGCAGCCAATGCCGTTTTAAGCGGCATCGGCGTAAAGGAGCTAAACGACAACACGTATTACTTCGTCAATCCTGACTTTACTGAAGATAAAACCATCGAGCAGAAGATGAAGTTTGTCTGCGAGATCGAAGGGCTCCACTTTTTCGAACCGCCTACGAAATAGTAGCGCAATTGCTAATGTATGATTCCTCCTTAATAATATACACAAAATTAGAAATCAGCCTTTCCCGAATGGGAAGGGCTGCTTCTCATTTTAATCTTAATCAGTATATAAAGGGTAGGTGTCTTCATCAGAAAATCCGGTTCCTGCCTCTGTCCACTGATTGTAGATGCGCAAGGTCGGAGGTGCTCCGGTAGGCTTCGGTGTTGTTCCTCCAACTGATTCAGGTCGTTGTTCTGTATAGGACGGTTCAGTCCAGACAGAATCAGTCCCTGTGTATGATAGCGTTATCGATTCGTTAAAGGTATTTTTTGAAATATCAAGAATTCCTGTTATTGCATTAGCCGCAGATATTGCGACCCTCCCATTATCCTTTACCAAAATCTGACCGTACCAGTTGCCTGTAATTGTGTTGTAGTTTAATCTGACTGTATCTAACGCAGTGCTGATGCTGGTATCATTGTTATAGGTAACAATACCTAATGTCCAGTTGTTTATAATTTCATTGTTTTCAATGATCGTGTAGCTGCAATTGCCGCAGAAATTGATACCCGTTCTGTTATCTTCAATAATATTGTTTGTAATGATTGCCTTATTACCAGCACCATTTGAATTGTTCAAATAAACCCCGTTTCGACCTTGGGTAATGATGCAGTTGTCCAGCGTGGTATCGGCAGATAAATGTTGTCCGAACGAGACGAGACTCACATTTATATTTGCTTTCCAAGCATCGGAGTCACCCGAATTGTCCCGGGTAACTGTTAAATTCGATAATGTCGCTCCCTCGGACAAGTTCACTGTGGCTCCTATATCAGAACTGCCTTTCAGTATGGAACCTCCCTTGCTAATCCCTGCCACCGTGATTGCCTTGTCGATTTTCAGCATAGTTGTTAAATCATACGTACCCTCTTCAATCAGAACAGTATCACCCGCTTCTGCTTTATTAACCGCTAACTGAATGCTCGGATAAATGACATTGCCGATGGTCGCTGCATTCGTTAAGTCTGAGGTCCATATATAAGTATCATCATTGTCCAGATCGCTGTCGTTGTCTTTTACTTCATCATATATTCGATAGCATCCATAACCATCGGCCATAACTATTACGGTTGCTTCAGGTACCGATGCTTTAACATTTGCGCCATCCGACCAGATTTGTTTTGCTTCGGTCAACGTTCCATTTCCTGTCAAAGTAAATTTACTTGGAGTTTTGACCCCTCCGCCGGGATCCACATTGACGGCTCCCCATGCATTATTGTTTGTGTTAAGGTCTTCTGCGTTGATGGTTGAGCCGTTGACAGTTAAGCCGGCTCCCGCACTGTTGGTGATTGTAACATTCTTTAATATACTATAAGCATTGCTAAACGTATTCAGGCCATATGCGATTCCTGCGGAATCAAGTGTTATGTTTTCCAGTTTGATCGGGGCCGATTTCGTTCCGCTGACAAGCTTAATAAGATGCTTATTGGTGTTAAGCGCTCCCCATGTTGTGGTTGCAGGTTTGATTGTAACACTGCCTTTGCCTAACAACGTGACCGGCTTTCCGATGGATAGCATTGCATCCAATCCGTAAGTACCGCTTGAGAGACTGATAGTATCTCCTGCCGCTGCGTTCGTGATTGCTGTCATTAGTTCCGCAGTATTCGAGACGGTTGTACCCTCATAATTCACGATCACCGTATGACTAGGATAATTTGCCCTTATTGCTGTAATCCTGTTTTCACCCGCTTTCAGCGGCGCAATCCCTGATGGAATCGTGACCGTATAAGTGTATGGTCCGGTGCTCGACTCTGTTGATAATAGCTCGCCTCTTTCGATTTTAAAGCTCCAGCCCTTAAGCGCCAAGCTTGTTACGGTGAAACTCGTTGCGTTTGTAACAACGCCTGCAGTCGGTCTGTAATCCCTGACCTTTTCTTCTGCACCAGTTGCAAAATTAAATATATTTTGCGCTTCCAGATACCCGATATCCGTCCCAGAAAACATACCATTAACTACAGTGCTGGCACCCAAAGCGATACCCTCGCCTCCAGCCTTAACAGAAGCAAATGTATTCTCCGTAATCGTCACATTTGTTTTTTCCGTTCCACCGATTCCTGCCCAGACATCCGTAAATGTATTTCCGGTTGCTGTAAGCTCGTTCTGCAAACCACCAGTCATTCCTATATGAGGGAATATCCCTGTTTTCAATCCTGTCAAAATGGAATTTTTGACTGTAAACTTTGCACCATCATATCCGATGATGCCAATCGCTACTGGTGATTCTGATGTGGCCACGTAGGCGCTTCCGTCTACCGTCACTCCGTCAAGCAAGACGTTCTCCGTAGCGATATAGAATGCCGTGGCGCTTCCGACTCCGGATATGCCATGACTTGTTCTGGAATTGATTGTCCCTTCGAGATTTTTAATGGTTACATCATCAGCAGTTACCACAACTGTCTTATTCACCGAGTATCCTTTTCCATCAATCGTAATCGACCTATCAATCAACAGTGTCTTGGACAGTACCATATCCGCACGGAAGTTAATGAGCGAAACATCTTCATCTTCATACGCATCGGTAAACTCGGCTTCTGTGGATGCATATGCAATGGCAGGGTTATCAGTTACCGTAATGGTTTTTGTTGCATCCTTCAAGGAGCCATCCAATGCCTTTGCAATGACGACAACCGTTCCCGGAGAACCCCCAGTTAGTAGTCCTGAGGTTGTGTCAATCGTTGCACTTCCATAGCTTGACCCCGATCCAGTCCAGACCGACCAGGCCACTTCATTGGAAGCACTTGAAGGTGATACTGACGCTGTCATCTGCAGCGTCTCTCCATCCATCACTTCTGTGGCATCACCCACTGATCCGATGGTCATTTCCATTACGTAGGTCGGAATTGCACCCGTGATGATCTTACCCACAAAATCACCTGCCGTGCCGGTCTGCGGGAAGGTGCCGATGATTCTCACTGGTTGCGCCGCACCCGTGCCTGTAATCGTTCCGGACATGGTGTCAATCCCGTTTGAATTTATTTTCGCGGTGATCGTACCGGTAATTCCACCCGAAACCGTTCCTGTGAAGTCTGCGCTGTTGGCAGTATACGCAGTTACGGAGCCTGAAATCGTAAGGGTATACGCGCCGGTCAGCGTACCCGATACTGTT
>Ga0366778_1080_pt1 | contig 12379 bp, 14 predicted proteins | sample BONcelHN113001E9_FD_207058 | JGI IMG/M metagenome (GOLD analysis project Ga0366778, IMG submission 207058) | Enriched cells from coal bed in the Powder River Basin, Montana, United States - BONCAT cells N11 rep2 HSBNCT.N11.300.1.E9 ...
CTCCCGTTGCAATGATAAGCTTTTTTGCAGTATAGAAACGGCCATTGCAATGGACGGTGTAAAGGACTGAGGTTGGATCAAGATCCTTTGCCAGACTCTCATTTTTCGTAAGCTTGTCCACAGGGGTAGAATAAAGAAATTGCAGACCGTTTTTTTTGCAGCTCTCAACCAGAACATTCAAAACATCCTGTGCCTTCAAAGATTTGGGAAAAACCTTATCATCCTCACGATTAATAAGAGGAATCCCCTTGCTTTCGAAAAAGTCAATGACGGATAGATTGTTAAAACGATATAGAACAGAGCGGATTCGGGGTCCGTTTTTACCGTAATGGTTAATAAAATCCTTGATACTGCCGCCATGGGTTAGATTACACTGCCCCGCGCCGGACATGAGAAGCTTTCTGCCGGGAACTGCTTTCTTTTCTAAAATCAGACCGTTGACAGGGAAGGGCAGGGAGGCACCGGCGAACAAGCCTGCCGCTCCGGCACCGATAATAATCAAGTCATATATCATAAGTGAAAACCTCCGCTAAAAAAATCATGCTGCCGGGAAGCTCGAATTCCGGGCCACTGCTTTGTTGATGTTCAGCAGTCCTTATTATACCACAAGATAAGGACTGAAAAAATCGAAATAAGATAAATGGCCGTACAATTATTATGTACGGCCATTCTATAAAAACCCCAAATTTGAATTGTCTGCGGATCCTTCCGCGCTATTTAACGAAGCTGTCTTATTTAAAATACTCCAGCAAATAATCCGGAATATTTCCCTCATTGAAGTAGATCTGTTGCGTTACCATAGAAGCCTGTTTTGTTGCATATTCTTTCGCCATTTCCGGATCGTAGCCATATTCCTTGTAAAACTTCTCCGGATCCTGGAATTGGACGTCCCCTTTAAATGCGATGACTCCATAGTAATAATCCTGATAATTGATATTCTGTGATTCATAAGTATCCAGCAGTGCCTGGATTTGCTCTGGATCGGAAACCTTCAGGCTTTTTAGTTGATTCGCCGGGAGCATTTTTTCCTCAGATGTGTATTCAACCGGTCTGTTGGATGTGTTTTCGTCCTGAACGTAGTGATAAAGTTCAATATACTCGATTTCACTGACATCCTGGACGAAACGGTCGCCGTAGCCGTGATCCTCCAGCCACTGGATTGTGTTCTTATAGTTGGAAGTTATTTTATAATTAATACTATTGTAAAGGAGCTGATTCGGTCTGTCGGAATCCGGATCTTTATAGGTGAAATTGATATTCGCCGTTGCATAGGCATGTTTCAGGCTCGCCAGATCCTCAAAGGGCTGTGCTTTAAAGTCTCGATCCAGGTTTGCCATGAATTCCAGCATTTCTTGCTTTTTATCGACTTCAACCGTCTCTCTGTTCGGCTTGTCGCTGCTGATATAGATATCGGTCAAGCCGGTATAATTCAGGTTGCCCGGAGTAAAGTATTCCTTGAATTCCGTTGATTCGTAAATCTGTTTAAAATGCGGGCTGTTTCGATAGAATTCGTAATCAATCTGATATCGCCTGGTCATCGGCAATGTGTCGTCCGGATCATATCCGAGGAACACGCTGGTCGTATAGATGTTTTGCAGATTTTCAAAGCTTGCCTTATTGTCCACGAAGGATTGATGCAGCGCTATGGCAGCGGCAATATTGTCGGGATCCTTTAACAGAAACTCTTTTTCTTCACCGAACCGTGTATAGCGAGGTTGGCCGTTCACATAATTCATGTTGAGCATACCGCTCATGATAAAATTTTCGGAAATCGTAAAGCTGCTCGTATCATCTTGACTCGGAACGCGCTTTTCAAAGCCGGTAATATCGAAGTTCAGGCCCAGTATGAAAATAACCGCAATGAGGGTATAGATTCCGAGACTTTTCAGACTCTTCATATTATAGATTCTCGGCGTCTTCTTGACGATCATCTGACCGATGATAAAGAAAATGATCGTACCTGCGGCCAGACCAGCATACATGTAGAGCTCCGATTGGCCAAGCACTTGAAAGTAGAAGCCAAGGAGAGTCATACCCAAAAATGCGATGAGATAACAAATGATCGGCTCCATGAATCCGAAGGCGAGGGAATCCGTCGCATGCTCCAGCCTTCTCTTCTGATACAGAAAGCTCGTGATTCCGTACAGGAGCAGGAAGCTGACAACATAATAAATGGTACTGCCGATGCCGAATACCCCGTTGCTTTGGAGTACATTCAGGAACGGTGAGATCCGCAAGCCGTATTCCGTCCAATTCCCTGAAGTATCGAAACCATACAGGTAGTGGGAGAAATAGGCGATAAAAACAGCGTACAGCGCAGGAATCAGGAAGTTAAACCAAATCGCCGTGGCAAAATGCATCAGGGAATTTCCTGTTACAATACCGGCAAAAACCGAAACCGCATAAATGACAAACGCGATCAGAAGAGAAACCCAGATCCAATTCAATATGTCCGCTCTAGAAAATAGATTGAGCGTTTCCGTTACGAGGCCGTTTTCCGTACCGTACTGGTTAAAAACAGGCTTGCTGATTGCGAGCAGAATGAGCCCGTTTACTAAGATCGGCGTTGCAATTAGAATCAGGCCGGATAGAAAGCCGCTATTATAAAGCTTCCCACGGGTAAACGGCAGGGAATGCATTACCGATACGGAGCTTACCCCTTGTAGATATTTGAAAAGCACTACAGCGGTAATGATCGGGAACATCAGATGGGCAAACATGTAAAACGGCTGCTGATTGCTCAGTGACATTGAGATGTAACTTCCCATGTCGTTCAAATGAGTGTAGGACATCAGGATCGGGAATACGCCCGACAGGAAATACACCAGGAATGCAAGAGCGGGAATCGCCCAAAACCGGCGCAGATTTTCAAGGATCAACGGCTTTGATATGCTAAAATATGATGCTTTCGATTTCATTATCTCCACCTCCCAGTTCATAGATAAATATTTCTTCCAGAGATAAAGGCAGCATGTCAAAGATGACAGGATGACTTTCATTAATAGTGCTTTCGACGATATCTTTTCTGTTTCTGATAATAAGTAGGTCTACCGTACCTCTGGATTCCTTGTGAAGAACGTTTAAGCCTTTGTACGGATCCTCGACAGGAGTTTTAAAGGCGACCTGGATCTTATGGATATCTGATTTCAATTCGTCCAGATCACGTTCGATCATCATCTTTCCTTTCGAAAGGATGCCGATGGAATCGCAAATGCCTTCCAGCTCACGTAGATTATGAGAGGAAACCAGCACGGTCATCTCCCGTTCTGCAACATCCTCAACTATGTATTTCCAAACCAGCTTTCGAATGATGGGATCCAATCCGTCGATTGGTTCATCAAGAATCAGGAAGTCAGGCATAGAGGACATGGTCAGAATAAAAGCGGCCTGCTTCTGCATTCCCTTTGAAAATTTGGAAAGCTTACGCTTTTCGTTCAACTCAAACTGCTTTACCATTTGAACGTAACGGTTCTGATTCCAGTTTGGGTAGATGGATCGGTAGAATTTAGCCGACTCCTTCAGGTTATAAGTTGAAAAGAAGTACAGGTCATCGGGGATAAATCCCATCCGTTCCTTGATCGCTATATTTTCGTAGACATTGCTGTCCTCGATCAGGATCTCTCCGTGATCCGGTTTTAAGATCCCCGTTACATGCTTGATCAATGTGGTTTTTCCGGCACCGTTGGTACCGACGAGACCATAAATGGAACCTTTTTTTACGTTTAAGTTTAAATCGGAAAGGGCTTTAAAACCGTCAAAGGATTTATTCAGGTTACTTACCTTTATCATTCCAATCACTCCTTTCCTCCATCAATTCATTTAGTATTTTCTCGATACTGCCCAGAGAACAGCCAATATAAAACAATTCTTTCATATTTTCGCGTATATGTGATTTTACTTCACTAACCCTTTTTTCGTCGATCGGTAGCTCGGCAGGGGAGGCAACAAAGGTGCCCAGTCCGGAGACGGTATAGATATATCCCTGATATTCTAGCTCACGATACGCCTTTTGTATGGTATTTGGATTCACGGTGAGGGTTTTGGACAATTCGCGAACAGAAGGAATTTTTTCTTCAGTTTTTAACATTCCTGTAATAATGAGTTCCTTGACGTTGTCTACAATTTGCTCATAAATGGATTTCCTACTTTTTAAGTCAAGCTGGAACATATCGATCCCCCTCCTTTTCATTTCATATTTTACTGATTCATGCTTAAAAACTAGCAGCAATCCTCCTTCTGTACTTAGTGTACTATATGACATAATACACTGTCAACAGTTTTGCTTAAATAAGATTTCGTTACAATCGCACGTTGATGACACAGCAACGCCGATTTCCCATTGACAGATAAGAGAAAAAAGTGGAGAATGATAGTATGTAAAATAAATGAAAAGGGGTTTCGGTATGACAGAAATAAGAGAATACAACATGGAAGCATTGGGCACAGAGAAGAAAAAAAAGAACAGATTGATAAAAAACTTGATCATATTTGCTTGTATCATAGCAGGGATTATTGTACTGGCTTTCCTCGGAAGCAGTATCAAAAATGCAATTTGGGGGGAGGATCAGGATATATCAGCGAGCGGACCATATATTGCTACGATTTATGTGGAAGGAAGCATCGCGGCAGGACAGAGGGATACCTTTGGACTGCCTGTCGGGTATCAGCACAACTGGACCCTGGAAAAGATTGATGAACTCATTGCAGATCCCAACAACCGTGGATTGATTTTATTTGTTGATTCGCCGGGGGGCGGTGTTTATGAAAGTGATGAGCTTTATCTGTCACTTAAGGAGTATAAAGAGCTGACCGATCGGCCTGTCTATTCAGTGATGGGCTCCATGGCGGCATCCGGCGGCTACTACATATCAGCCGCAGCAGACAAAATCGTCGCCAACAGAAATACATGGACCGGATCCATCGGTGTGACCATCGGTACGCTGTATGATATTTCAGAATTACTTGAAACCTACGGGGTCAAGACGGTAACCATTACAGCCGGGTCCAACAAGGCCATGGGCAGCAGCGTAGAACCTATGACCGAGGAACAGCTGGCGATCTTCCAGTCTCTTGTTGACGACGCCTATGAGCAGTTTACCGGCATCATTTCCGAGGAAAGAGGGATCGATTTGAATGAGGTAAAGAAGCTGGCCGACGGCAGAATTTATACCGCTGAGCAGGCGCTTGCGCTTCATCTTGTGGACACCATCGGGACCTTTGATGATGCACTGGACGATATGGTGGAGGAATATGAGCTGTATGATTGTGCAGTGATCGATGTGGTATATAAAAATAACTCCCTGTGGGGCAGCCTACTGGGCGGTGTGAGTATTCCCGACCTGAAAGGTGGGGACGTATCCGCGATTTTGAAAACCATAGAAGGCGACAGCAGGTTTCCCATCAGCTATGAATGCGAACTGCTGAAAAAATAAAATGAAATCGAACTGCTGGCAAGTATTTTACTTGACAGCAGTTTTTATTTATGTTAAGTTAATTAAGGTGTCAAGTTTATTCACTTGGCAGCGTGAAGAAGAGGCTGATTGCAGATGTTTGAAAAGATGATAGAAATTAGCATGCTATATGATTTTTATGGTCAGTTGCTCACTGCAAAGCAGCAGGAACTGCTGAAGCTTTACCATGAGGACAATTATTCACTGTCGGAAATCGCTGAGGAATACGGAATCAGCCGGCAGGGTGTACACGACACGGTTAAGAAAGCGGAAAAAGCATTGCATGAGTATGAAAGCAAGCTGGGTTTGATCAGCAAATTTACAACTACGGAAGAAGCGGTCGCTGCGATCGATTCAGAAATCGACTTGCTCATGCTGGAAAACCGTCAAAACAATCAGTTGACGGAACGATTGAAGCAGATCAAATCCATTATAGATAAAATCAACATATGAGGAGAGCCGGATATGGCATTTGAAGGACTATCGGAAAAACTGCAGGGCGTTTTTAAGAAGCTGAAGGGCAAGGGAATTCTCACGGAAGCGGATATCAATGAAGCGATGCGTGAGGTAAAGCTCGCCTTATTGGAAGCGGACGTCAACTTCAAGGTTGTGAAGCAGTTTGTGGACAGCGTAAAGGAAAAAGCACTGGGACAGGATGTTCTAGCAAGCCTGACACCGGCACAGCAGGTAATCAAGATTGTAAATGATGAGCTTGTAGCCCTCATGGGGGGAACCAACAGCAAGCTCACCTATTCCCCAAGAGGCTTTACTGTGATCCTGATGGCAGGACTGCAAGGTACCGGTAAAACCACAACCTGCGGAAAACTGGCAAATTATCTGAAAAAAAACGGAAAAAAGCCAATGCTTGCTGCCTGTGACGTCTATCGGCCAGCCGCCATCGATCAGCTTGAAATTGTGGGAAAAAGTGTAGACGTACCCGTTTTCACCATGCGTGACTGCAAACAGCCCGAGCTCATCGCAGAAAAGGCGATGAAGGAGGCGGAATATAAAGGCTATGACGTGCTTATACTCGATACATCAGGACGATTACATATCGATGACGAACTGATGGAGGAGCTTGTCAGAATCAAGCAGAAAACAAAGCCCCATGAAATCCTTCTCGTCGTGGATGCCATGACAGGCCAGGATGCCGTCAATGCGGCGACCGGCTTCAATGAGAGACTGGGGATCGATGGCATTATCATGACAAAGCTGGATGGTGACACCAGAGGCGGTGCCGCATTATCCGCAAAGTCCGTTACCGGAAAGCCGATCAAATTCATCGGTATGGGTGAAAAGCTTGATGCTTTAGAACCGTTCCATCCGGAACGAATGGCATCCAGAATCTTGGGCATGGGCGATATGATGAGTCTCATTGAAAAGGCTCAGGAAAACTTTGATGATGAGAAGGCAGCTGAACTCGAACGAAAGATGAAGAAAAACGAGTTCACGCTGGAAGACTTTCTGGACCAGATCGGCCAGATTAAAAAGATGGGTGGCCTTTCAAAGCTCATGGATATGATGCCGGGCATGAACAGCAAGGCAATGAAAGACGTGGACCTGGACAGTGGAGAAAAGGAATTCATCCAGATGGAAGCGATCATCCAATCCATGACCAAGGAAGAGAGAAAGAATCCTTCCCTATTGAACGCCAGCCGGAGAAAGCGAATCGCTGCCGGAAGCGGACAGCACGTCAGCAAAATTAATAATTTAATCAAGAAATATGAAGACGCGAAAAAAATGATGAAGCAGTTTGCCGGCGCGCCGAAATTCAAGAAAAACAAAATGTTCCGAGGCTTTTAGCCCGGGATGGAAAACGGGAATCATACAGAGTCCCATCGACAGCGGTGATAAATTCAGAAAAAACTGAGTTTAACATATAACGATTTATTAAGCTGATGCTAATTTTCTAAATTCAGGAAAATTAGCAAGCCAAGAAGGAGGTGGAACATATGGCAGTAAAAATAAGACTAAAGAGAATGGGCGCACATAAGAAACCTTTTTATAGAGTAGTTGTTGCAGATTCCCGTTCACCTAGAGATGGAAAGTTTATTGAGGAGATAGGTTACTATAATCCTTTAACAAATCCTGCTGACATTAAAATTGACGGCGAAAAGGCAAAGAAATGGCTTTCTAACGGAGCACAGCCTACCGAAACTGTTAGAAGTCTTTTCAGAAGATCAGGAATTATAGGATAAGGAAAGCGGTGAAAACATATGGTAGAACTGGTTGAAGCTATTGCAAAATCACTTGTTGATAATCCTGATGCGGTTGAAGTTAAAGAGGTAGAAGGAAGACAGGCTATTGTTATAGAGCTGAAGGTTGCCCCGGATGATATGGGGAAAGTCATCGGCAAACAGGGAAGAATCGCCAAAGCGCTTCGTACTGTCGTGAAAGCCGCAGCGACCAAAGCAAATAAAAAAGTGGTAGTAGAAATCGTACAATAAAGATTCTGCAATACTGCGTTTGTGGCACATATATTCGTATATGTGCCTATGTTTTAATTATAAGAGGAAATCATGGATAAGATTAAAGTTGGACAAGCAGTCAATGCGGTGGGGCTTAAGGGAGAGCTTAAGGTCTACCATTACTCGGATTATAAGGAACGGTTTGAAGAACTGTCAAAGGTTTATTTGGACAACACCTTGTACAAAATTAACGGTGTCAGATATATGAAGGATATGGTCATTCTGAAGCTTCAGGGTATTGATGACCGTACAGAAGCCGAAAAACACAAGGGCGAAGATATTTTCTTCGACAAGGTAGACATGAGGGTATTGCCGGAGGACACCTATTATATCACTGATTTGATCGGGCTTTCGGTCGTCGATGAAAAAGCAGACAGAATTGGAACGATCAGCGATGTGATCCAAAACAGTGCCCAGGATCTATACGAAGTTGAAAGAGAGAATCATAGTAAATTCTTGATTCCCGCTGTGGAAGAATTTATCTTAAAGATAGACATGAACAGCAGAACCATGACGGTTAAGCTGATTGAAGGCTTGATGGAATAATCGATCGGATTGATGGAAGAGTGGAAGCTTCAGGAGACGAGTATGAAAATTAATGTATTGACACTATTCCCGGAAATGTTTAAACCGGTGACGGAAGAGAGCATTCTTGGAAGAGCCAGAGAAAATGGTATTCTGGATATCAGGTTAACGGATATCAGGGAATACAGTCAGGATAAGCATAATAAAGCCGACGATTACCCCTTTGGAGGCGGTGCGGGGATGGTGATGCTTGCGGATCCAATTTTTCGTGCACTGAATGCCGTCAATGCAAAAGAAAAAAAGATCATTTATATGTCTCCAAGAGGGCGGATCCTCAATAAAGAGATCATCTCAGAGCTGTCCCAAAGGGAGGAGCTCGTGATTCTATGCGGTCATTACGAAGGCATCGATCAGAGGATTATCGATCACTGGGAGATGGAAGAGATCTCGGTGGGAGACTATATCCTGACCGGTGGTGAACTGCCGGCCATGATCCTGATTGATGCGGTTGCTAGAATGATCCCGGAGGTCCTGGGGAGCAGCGATGCCCATAATGAAGAATCCATTTACTCGGGGCTGCTGGAGTATCCTCAATATACCAAGCCGAGGAAGTACGAGGATATGGATGTTCCTGAGGTGCTGATATCCGGAAATCATAAACTGATCCATCTTTGGCAGTTCGAGAAGTCGCTCGAATTGACAAAGGAAAGAAGACCAGACCTTTGGGAAGAATTCCTCAGCAAAGAAAAAACTCTCACAAAGGACGAGAAAAAAATACTCCTGAAAATTTTGGATGGAGATGCGCGATGATGGCTATTTTTACTGCTGACAGTTGTAATTGGGAGGGGATTCCTATATAATTAGGGTCTGATGAGCAAATCAAAAGATAATAAAATGATTTGTTCTAAACGGATAGAATCGGGTCAAAGGTTTGACGGAGGGAAAGACCGGGCATGAAAAAGAAAAAAAGAATTATAATACTATTCTGCACAACCTTGGTCATCCTTTTTATCATAATTTATGTATTCCCCAACGTTACCGGTGCGCTGAAAAAGACAGAGATCATCGAATACGGCAGCCTACAGGTAACGGATCAAGTCACCGCTTATATCATAAGGAATGAGACGGTTTATTTTGCAAATAAATCGGGAAGTATTCATTATTATGTGCGAGAAGGGGAGCAGGTCAGAAAAGGTGCCATGATCCTTGATATCACTTCAGGAATCCAGAACGATAAAGAAAGCAGCTATCAGAAGATAATGGAACGGATCTCCCGATTTAACGGCGGGGATAGCCTTTTCAGTGACGATATCAAGAAAATCAGAACGCAGATTGCAAAGCTGGTAAATGATCGTGATGTCGCTATGAATGCGGGTGAGACGGAGCTAGCGGTCAGACTGGAGCAGCAGATTCAAAGGCTCAACCAAAAGAAGGATTACATAGAGGCAACCGAGCACAACGCGAAAGAGGAAATCATCAAACAGAATAAATCTGTCAATGCATCGGGGATTATGCCGGAAAACTATATTAGTCAGACAAATGGAGTCATCAGCTACTATATTGACGGCTATGAGTCGGAATTTTCTACTGAAAACATGGCGCTACTGAGCAGAGATAAGGTTCAGGGCTTAGATATCGAGGTTCAGAATGTTGCCAGAGATACGACTTTGTCAACGGAACCATTATATAAAATTGTTGATAATAAGAAATGGTATGCGGCATTCTGGGTTGCACCGGAGAACATCGTGAAATATGAAAAGGGGCATAAGGCGACGCTTAACCTCCCATTGGGACAGGTTGACGGGTTGATTTATGATATCCTGGACGACAATGGCCGGTGGCTGGTCATCTTGGAATTTAACAGATACTATGAGGAGTTTGCCCGGATTAGAGTAATTGATGCAGAAGTCATTACCTCGGACTACAGCGGGCTCATCATTCAAAATGAAAGCATCACATCGAAGGAAGGACAACCGGGAGTTTTCGTCAAGGATAAAAGCGGAGAGTATGTTTTTAAGCCGGTAAAAATTATAACGAGCGATGGAGAATGGTCCCTGGTTGAGGTCTCTTACTTTTATACCGATAACGGTGCCACTAAGGTGGAAACGGTAAATATCTATGATGAAATATTAAAAAAACCGAATTGAAACTAAAAAAGGGGAGGGGGAATTCAGGAGGCAATGGGCATGATTAAGGCTAACATAGAAACGATCAATAGGAAAAAGGATAACATCACCGTAAAAGCCGGAGGCCAACCCGGAGAAGTCCTTTTGGTTGCAGTTACGAAAACAAGAAGCGCGGATGAAATCAATGAAGCCATCGACGCCGGTATTACCGATATCGGAGAAAATAAGGTCCAGGAGATTATGGACAAGTACGAAGCCGTAAAACCGGTTCGCTGGCATATGATTGGACATTTGCAGACAAATAAGGTAAAATATATTATTGACAAGGTGTCGATGATCCATTCCGTTGATTCCTACAAGCTGGCTGAGGAGATCGACCGGCGTGCCGCGCAACATGGGTCTGGAATGGATATTCTGGTTCAGGTCAATGCAGCCCGGGAAGAAAGTAAATTTGGAATTTCTAAGGAAGAAACGGGAAAACTAATTGAAGACATATTGGAGCACTGCAGGAATATCAAAATTCGCGGGTTGATGTGCATCGCTCCCTTTGAGGATAATCCGGAGGATGTAAGAGTTTATTTCCGTGAGGTAAAAGCGCTATATGACAAATATGCGCTGTTTTCACATCCTGGATTGGATTTCAAATATCTATCCATGGGAATGTCACACGATTATGAAGCTGCGATTCTGGAAGGTTCCAATCTGATTCGGGTCGGTACCGCGATTTTTGGAGAAAGAAATTATAACGAGGTAAAATGTCCCCTACCTCGTTGAAACGCTCAGATGTAAGAAAATTTTCTACAGTCGAAAAATTTCCACTTATGCATTATAGCAAACAGGTTTAATAAAAAAGAGAATTACGAAAAAGAAGATTAATAAATTGAGGAACGATAAGAGGAGGAAGTAAAATGGGAGAAGGTTTATTTTATAAACTGAAAACATTAATTGGTATTGAAGAAATAGACGAGGATGAGCAGTTCGACGATGTTCCTGCAGCATCCACATCGCTGGAGAGAAAGCCGATGGATCCAAGAGGTTCCTATTTATCATCAAGGAACGACAGCAAAGAAGTCAAGGATGGAAGGGACAACAGAGTCCTGCCGATTCAAAACAAGAACACTGCACCAAATGCAAACCAATTTAAAATGGTTGTCATTGAGCCGAAAGGCTTTGACGAATGTCCGAAGCTTGTCGATAATTTAAAAGCCAAAAAACCTGTTATAATTAATCTTGAAAAAGTAGAATCGGACAATGCTAGAAAAATTTTCGACTTTCTGAGCGGCGCTACATATGCACTCAACGGCAATGTTCAAAAGGTTGCCAACAATATATTTATATTCGCACCGGAGAATGTCGATGTGTCAGCAAATATAGACCAAAAGGGCATCGATTTCAGCGGATCACCTAAGAATGTTTGGAGATAGAAAATATGATAGTCTTAATGAATGCGATAGATACATTTTTTCAAATTCTGGTATACCTAATCCTGGGCAGAGCGATCCTGAGCTGGTTTGTAAGAAACCCTTACGGCAGCTTGTATAAGGTATATTCTGCAATCATCCAGATTACGGACCCGATTCTCGCACCCTGCAGAAAGCTGCTTGCCAGATTCGGTATGGGTGGAACCATTGATTTCTCTCCGATTTTGGCAATTATCGGCTTAACCGTGATCAATAGTATCATCATAAATATTTTAAGGATGTTTATGTTCTAGGCGAGTCGATGGCGAATCGGCTAAATTCATGCGCTGGGAGGCAGAAAAATGATTACTCCTTTAGATATTCAAAACAAAGAATTTCCGAAGGTCGTA
>Ga0366778_1082_pt1 | contig 12309 bp, 11 predicted proteins | sample BONcelHN113001E9_FD_207058 | JGI IMG/M metagenome (GOLD analysis project Ga0366778, IMG submission 207058) | Enriched cells from coal bed in the Powder River Basin, Montana, United States - BONCAT cells N11 rep2 HSBNCT.N11.300.1.E9 ...
TTTCGATGATTTCATCAATCAGAAGGAAGGGATCTCTGTGGGGGATGATTTCCTTAATTTGCTCTCTATCTAATTTCACTTTTCAAACCTCTTTAATAACAGACAGCCATTATGACCACCAAAGCCCAATGAATTGGACAGCGTATAGTTCAGCTCCTGCTTTCTTGCAACATTCGGAACATAATCCAAATCCAGCTCCTCATCGGGAACCTCCAGGTTGATGGTTGGCGGAATGATTCCATCCAACATTGCCTCAACACAAACGATGGCTTCCACCACGCCAGCTGCGCCAAGCAGGTGGCCCGTCATGCTCTTTGTAGAGCTCACCGGGATTTTATATGCAGCATCTCCGAAAACCTTCTTGATGGCTCTCGTTTCAAATAAGTCGTTATACGGTGTCCCAGTTCCATGTGCATTGATGTAGGAAACTTCTTCGGGACGGATGCCCGCCTCCGCAATTGCAATCTCCATTGCCTTGGAAGCCCCCGTTCCTTCCGGAGACGGCATCGTGATATGATGCGCATCACAGGTTGATCCGTAGCCTACGACCTCGGCATAAATCTTTGCACCTCTGGCTACAGCGTGCTCGTATTCTTCCAAAATTACAATACCAGCACCTTCTCCCATGACAAAGCCGTCTCTTTCCTTATCAAAAGGAGTAGAGCAGCGATTTGGGTCTTCTCTTGTAGACAATGCTGTCATGTTGGCAAAACCGGAAAAGCAAACCGGTGCAAAAGGCGCTTCCGATGCTCCTGCTATAGCCGCATCGGTGTAGCCGTGTTTAATGAAACGGAAAGACTCTCCGATCGCGTGTGTCCCTGTTGCGCAAGCCGTAACGATTCCCAGACAGCTCCCGTTCGCCTTGCAGGCGATTGCGATATTTCCTGCCAGGATATTACCGATGACCGAAGTAACTAGAAAAGGAGAAACCCTTGAGATTCCCTTCTCCATTGCCTTTTGAACTTCGCTTTCCAGCGTCATAATTCCGCCGATTCCCGAACCGACCATTACGCTCAGCCTTTCCGCATCAATATTCTCTCCGCTGACCAGGCCGCTATCCTCCATCGCTTCCAGTGCGGCAGTAACGCCATACTGGGAATACAAGTCGGTTCTTCGCGCTTCCTTTTTGTCATAAAAAACAAAGTCCCTGACTTCTCCGCCGTTTTTCGCCTTCTGTACATCGGCATCAAAATGGGTGATACGGGCAATCCCATTTTTCCCTGCTTTGATCCCTTCCCAAAAGTCTTTTACATTATTTCCAAGAGGAGTCACTGCTCCCATTCCTGTAATTACTACTCTTCTCTCCATACTATTCCTCTCTCCTTGCTATATGGCCATTCCGCCATCAACTCCAAGAACCTGACCTGTAATATATGCAGCCTGATCGGAGGCCAAAAATGCAACTGCATTTGCCACATCGGAGGCTTTGCCCGCTCTTCCTAGGCTGATCGCTTCCGTCATTGCTTTTTTCTGTTCTTCCGTCAGGATTTCCGTCATATCCGTTTCAATCAAGCCGGGTGCAATTGCGTTCACCGTGATGCCTCTTTTTCCGAGCTCCTTGGCAGCAGATAGCGTCATCCCGATGATTCCTGCCTTGGATGCACTATAGTTCACTTGTCCCGCATTGCCGCGGACACCCACGACGGATGAGATATTAATGATTCTTCCACCCTTCTGCTTGATCATAATCGGTGCAATGGCATTCAGAAAATAAAAACTACCGTTTAGATTTGCCTTTATCACCTCATCAAAATCGGAAGGGGTCATCCTCATCAATAACTTATCTTTTGTGATTCCTGCATTGTTTACAAGGATATCGATCTTGCCAAACAAATCCTTTGCAAGTTTCGCTGCTGCATTCGCGTGATCCGGGTCGGAAACATCTCCCTTGATTACTTCAACCCTTGTTCCGTATTGCGAGAGCTCTTCCGCAGTCTTTTTTGCTGCATCCTCGTTGCTGCGATAGCAAAGCAGTACGTCGGCGCCTTGTTTGCAGAACTCCTCAGCGATCGCCCTGCCGATGCCTCTTACTCCGCCGGTGATCACCGCACTTTTTCCTTTCAGCATTTTTACACCTCTTTCCGGTATCCAATCACTATTTTAAATAGATTTTGTATTTGATTCATTACTCAGCTGCCGCTGTATCTTCGCCGGCAAGCAAGCTCTTGATCGTATTTATCGCTTCCATTAAGGTTTCCTGATCTTCTACACGCATCGTGACCAGCTCATGATCAATTTTCTTTGTCAACCCGGACAAGGTATTTCCGGGTCCAATTTCAACAAAGGCTCTGATGCCGTCCGCCACCATGTTTTCCATTGTCTCTTGCCAGTATACCGGGCTCTTTGTCTGTTTCGCCATGAGATCCGCAATCCATAGTCCTGCATCTCCCGTCATTCCCTCGGTGATATCTTTTCCCGTAACATTGGAATACAGCTTTGTGGTGGGCTTTTTCAGCTCGGATGCCCGCAGCAGCTCCTGCAGCTTTGGAACAGCCGATTCCATCATGGGACTGTGGAATGCAGTGCCGACACTCAAAGGAACCGCTTTGATATGCCCAAACTCCTTAGACTTTAATCGGAATCGTTCCAGGGCCTCTTTATCCCCTGCAACAACGGTCTGAACGGGAGAATTGTAATTGACCCCTTCCAGAATACCGTCTTCTCTTGACGCTTCCACACATTCTAGAATGTGTGCCCTTTCACCGAAGGCGGCAATCATGCCCCCTATGCTTTCTCCGTCTGCATTCTTGCCCGCTTCGTTCATCCAGGTGCCTCTCTGCTTTACGATTTGCAAGCCTGTTTCGAAACTCTGGATTACACCGCCCGCTGTAAGCGCCGCATATTCTCCCAGACTGAATCCGGCCATGCCCCGCATTTCCAGCTTGTTCAACATTTCCTCATCCAGCTTGGAAAGCTCCTCTAAGAAGGCTTCGTAAGCCGCCATGGAAACGGTGTAGACACAAGGCTGGGTGATGTTGGTCTGTCTCAAAATTTCTTTTGTGCCCTCAAAGCACCATTCCTGTATTTCTTGACCGGCCGAATCAAAGATTCGTTTCGCTTCTATTGAATTGTCGTACAGACTTTTACCCATTCCCGTGTATTGTGCCCCTTGACCCGCAAACAATAGCCCTATTTTCATAAATTGCCTTTGCCTCCTCAAACATTTCTTCTATCATTTCTTTTGCTGTCTGTTCTTTGCAAACCATCCCGGCGATCTGTCCCGACATAACAGATCCGTTCACCACATCGCCGTCCTTTACGGCAGCTCTCAAGGCCCCTGTGCCTATTTTTTCAATCTCGGAAAGATCTGCATTCCGCTTTTCCATGGCAATAATTTCCCTTGCCAGTTTATTTTTAAGTACTCTCACAGGATGTCCCGTGCTTCGTCCGGTTGCTACCGTATCGGTGTCTTTTGCCTTTAGGATCATATCTTTATAATTCTGTGAGATCGTGCATTCCTTTGCTACCAGGAAGCGGGTGCCAACCTGGACACCTCTTGCACCAAGCATGTACGCTGCGGCGATTCCGCGGCCGTCTGCGATGCCTCCCGCAGCGATGACCGGAATCTTCACGGCATCCACAACCTGCGGCACCAAGGCCATGGTTGTGGCATCGCCGATATGGCCGCCCCCCTCTTGTCCTTCTGCAATGACTGCATCGGCACCAACACGTTCCACTCTGACCGCCAGGGCAACCGACGCGACAACTGGAATTACCTTGATGCCAAGGCTCTTTAATTTCGGAATATATTTCCCCGGATTTCCCGCTCCTGTAGTCACCACGGGAACGCCTTCTTCACAAATTACGTTCATGATCGCTTCTGCGTGAGGATTCAACAGCATGACATTGACGCCAAAAGGTTTCTGGGTCATCTCCTTCGTTTTGCGGATCTCACTGCGGACCCATTCCGCTTCAGCGTTACCGCTGGCGATAATGCCCAGGCCGCCTGCGTTGCTCACTGCTGATGCAAGGGAGGCATCCGCGATCCATGCCATTGCACCCTGAATAATGGGATATTTTATCTCAAGTAGTTCACATATATTTACCATAGTTCTTAATCTCCTCTATATTGCCTCAAATAGGATGGCTCCTGCACTCAGGCCTCCGCCGAACCCAACCAGCATGATTTTATCTCCTGACTGAACCTTGCCGCTGTTCATCAAATCTGTCATTGCCATTGGAATGCTGGCTGCCGAAACATTACCCGTGGTTTGAATGCTCACCTGGAACTTCTCAATGGGCTGCTTGAATCGCTGCGCAGCAGAAAGTATAATGCGCATATTGGCCTGATGCGGTACAAAATACTTTACATCATCCGCCTTCACTCCCGCTTTTTCAAGAACCGCGGTCATCGCTTCCTCAATTGCGCCCACTGCAAACCGATACACTTGTGTTCCACTCATGCGCAGGAACATATCATTTTCAGTATCCTCTGCAAAAGGTGTCTTCAGATACTCCATTCCGCAGGTAAGGGAATCGTTGACATCGTCATAGTTCTTCAGAAAGCTGCTCAAAATTCCGGCTTTGTTGTCTAATAACTCAACCACCGCACAGCCTGCACCATCTCCGAACAGAATACAGGTCCCTCTGTCCGTCCAGTTTGTAATACGGGAGAGGCGCTCCACTCCGATCACCAGTGCCCTGCGTATCCCATGGGTTTTCATCAGCGCTTCTGCGTTCCAGAGTCCGAAAATAAATCCACTGCAGGCGGCGTTGATATCATAAGCGATGGCATTGTCTAATCCCAAAGCGCGTTTCACCAGCGCTCCCATGGAAGGGACCAACATATCCGGGGTTACGGTTGCCACAATCACGAGGCCGATGGAATCCTTATCCATATCCTGCATCGCTTCCTTTGCAGCCGCTACAGCCAGATCCAGGCCAGTTTCTTTTGTGGCGACATGTCTCGCTTCAATGCCCGTTCTGTCAATAATCCATTGGCTATCCGTTTCAACCATCTCAGTTAGTCTTTGATTTTCTACTTTTAATTCCGGCAATGCTTTACCGGTTCTTATAATTGCAACTCCCAATGTGTACCTCCTCTGAATATTTTCATTACATATTTCATCTATAATAATATGAAAAAATTTAATTTGATAATCAAACTATTTGATAGTATTATAATTTATTTTAAAAGTTAATGTCAAGTTTTTTTGGGTTTTTCAAAATGACACGGATCGACAAAGGGGGCAGTCTTAAAAAGTTTTGTGCACCTTTTATGACTGCCCCCCTTTATTCATTTTTATATTGCAGGGAATCGGTTCCGCGCTGTGATCAGCCTCCTGCAACAACCCTCAGGATCTTTACCACATCACCCTCCTGCAGGATCCAGGTTGGATATTCCGCCAATAGCAGTTGATTTCCATTTACCCAAACCGAGGAACGGGATTTGATGCCTCTCAGTTTGAGAAGCTGCACCATGGTCGTCCCTTCCGGCAGAACCGTTTCTTCTTTGTTGACCGTAACATTGATTTTATTTTGATTCTGATTCAGCTTCGTTCGATGACACATTGCAAAACTCCTTGTCCGCGCGGTTGCGCAAAGTCGCTCCTTTAAAGCAGCCATTCCAGACCCAACCTGGTCAACGTCTCCTTGGAAGGAATTCCGGTTTCTTTATCCCAGCCAGCGAATTCGTAATAAGAATCCAGTGCTTTTTCAAAGTCCTCTTTCGTGATTCCTACACCCTCATTTGGTCCGCTTGGCATCTTTAGAAACGCTTTCGGCGGCAGGCAATCGTCTTTTCTAGTATACCCGAGCTTCACGTTAAACATACGCATCATATTGATCCTGCGTTCGCCAACCTCCTGAAGTTCCTGGATAGAGGTATCCCAGCCGGTGCCGAATTTGCAGAACGCGACAAGTTCTGCAGGACCGTAAAGCTGCCAGGATGGACCCCAGACAAACTGGCATAAGCACAGCGAGTCAAGGGTTGAATAAAATTTCTGGGTGGCCAAAGCAAATTTTGATTTATTGGCATCCAGAACGCCATAAGCGTCACATTTCTCAAAGGACTCCAGCATGTTAGCCCAGATCCAGTCATTGGAATCATCAGCGGCCATAAGAGTAGGGTCGTGCTCTGATGACTGATGGTCTGCACCGAAATTGTTTACCGCGTAGTTCACCGCCAGATTTGGTTTCATCTGCACCATATGGGCCGGCCATTCCTGCCCCTTACTGGTTACTGTCAGTTCTTCCGCACCGTTACCGATGATGGCGGCGGCCCTTTTGCTACCTAGCGCAAGCAGTGCCCCGATTCCGTCTTCTTTATATGCAATCTTTTTAATCAGAGTTTCAAAGACATCTCCTCTTCAGAAGTTCAGCTCCAGCCCATCGGTCTGCGCCTTGGTGAGCAGCCCTCTTTCGTAGCAGTCCATCGCAAAGGCAATGGTCGCTCCGCAAGATATGGTGTCTATCCCGTACATATTGCAAAGCTGATTGGCAAGGCAGATGTCACCAAGATCCGTATTTCCGCAATAGGAGCCAAATGTGGCACAGGTCTCATATTCCGGCCCGCCGTATTCAGGATCAGCTTTTCCAGGAACCTCAACGACACCCTTGCATCGGATTGCGCAGCCGAAGCAGGTTTCCCTTTGCTTGAGTATGGTTTCCGTTATCGTTGATCCCGCTGTTTTTATGTAATCCTCCAGCACGCCACTTTCCCAGTTGTTAGTTGGGAGGAAGCCCTCTGCACCATGGAAATCGACAACGCCGGCAGAACCATTCAAGGCGGTGTCTACCATGACCTCATTTGCCGCAATCCTTTCTTTTACATCCAGCGTGAGGGTTTTCATACCCACCGGATCTTCCGGCTTCACAGGAGGCTGTCGCTTGACCACCAATGCCTTCAGGTTCTTAGAACCCATGACTGCACCGACGCCGTTTCTGCCGTTTGCTCTGCTCCTCATATGCATGATGTTTGCATACAGCACCTGGTTTTCTCCCGCAGGTCCGATGATGGAGGACTCGATCTTTGTATCGTCAAGGTCTTCCATGATCAGCTTTTCTGCTTCACCGGTCACTTTCCCCCAGATCTTTTCAGCGCTTTTAATTTCTACTTTATCTTTCTCTATGAACAGGTAAACCGGGCGGCTTGCTTTGCCCTTGATCACAATAGAATCATAGCCGTTTCCCTTGACATGCGCCGGGATAAACCCGCCTACTTGAGAATCGCCGGCCGTACCGGTTAAAGGACTCTTGGTCGTTACACACATTCTGCTTTGTCCACTGATCGGAATTCCCGTCAGCGGAGAAACCGAGAAAATCAGCAGGTTTTCCGGCGATAGCGGTTCCACCTCCGGATCCATGCGGCTCAGCATGAGATACATTCCTAAAGCAGAACCCCCGGGATACTTTCTGTAAGTATCTGCCGGTAAGGTTTCAACCTTATAGCTTTCTTCTGTGAGGTCAACGGTTAAGATTCGTGCATCTTTTATCATTGGATATCTCCACCCTTCTATTACTAGATATGCACTTATATATCAATTTTAACGATTACCTGTATGAATGAAAAATAAGCAAAAGAAAGACCTCGACTGATATCAGCCCCCGGAAATTTTAGGATACGCTTTCAATTCATCGCCCTCTTTGAGCCTGTCATAGATCATGACTCTGCGGCTATTGACAGCAACAAAGCCAAAATTACGAATTGCGGTCCAATCGATCCCCACTGTTTTGAGTGCTTCCTCCGCGGTGCAGTTGTCCGGCACCTCAACAGAACGTACTTTTTCTCCTTGAAAATATTTTGTCAGGCTACCTCTCAATTGTATCGTGATTTTCATGAAAACCTCTTTCCCCTTAGGGATCTTTGTTAAAAGGCAGGATCTCTCAAATTCTTTCGGAAATCCTGCCTTTTCAATATAACCTTTAAGTTATAGCTGGCAAAGTATATTGTCAGGGATCATACCGTTTTTATCCCATCCTATTACTGTATAATATTGGTCGAGCATATCCTCGAAGGCCTCCTGCGGGATCTTCTGCCCCGCGGCAGCGCCGCTTTGCAGTGCTTCGTTGACAAGACGCTTCGGTATGGTGTCGTCTTTTCTGTCAAATCCTTCTCTCTGGTTGAAGGCTCTCGCAATATTGAGCACTCTGACGCCCACATCTTTCATTTCCTGCTCGGTCCACTCTCTGCCGGTGATCAATGTCATCAATTCCGCCATTCTCTCATAGGATAACGTTGCCCAAAAGTCGCAGATACAAAGTGAGAATTTCACTGCATTGAAGACGCCCAGATTATAGACAAGTTCGCCTTTTCCTTCTGCTGTGTACGGAGGAATGGATGCTGCGAATACTTCTTCGTTTGGCGCATAGGCTCTCATATGGCACGCACCCCGGTCGGAAACCGCATAGGCAAGAGACATGCCCCAGGATCCGCGTGGTTCATACTGAGGATATTCAAGACCTTTGACATGCAATGCATAATCCTCTCCGCCATATTTTTCTGTCAGTTTTTTAACACCAAGCGCAAGATCAGCACCAACGCCTTCTCTCTTTGCCATTAATTCCAGATACTCCAAATATTTTACCTTGTCACCGAATTTGATGCCAAAGTCATGGACTCCTTTTTCCGTCATTTCCATTGCAAAGTTGATGGTGTCGCCTGCACTAATGGTATCCAGTCCCATATCGTCTGCGATCTGGTTGAACTTAACAATGGCTTCCGGATCATCAATACCGGCATTTGGTCCCGCAACTGCAATGCTTTCATATTCCGGGCCTTCTACTGTCGCATTCTCGAACTTTAAAAAGTTACCGCAGCCAAGTCCGCAGCTTCCGCAGCCTCTTTTTCCGACTCTCTTTTCAAGGAGAACATCCCCGTTATATTTTGTCCAGTTCTCATCCGTCGTATCGGAGAAGTTTTTCCTTGGAAGGATACCGCCGTCACTGCAGGCTTCCAGAAATGCAGTCGTACCGAAATCATAAATAAACGTATTGTCTTCCTGCAGTACATCCGCTCTGAGGATTTCCGTAATCTTCTTCGTATTCTCTACGATATTCGGAATCTTTACTCCGCCTGTACCTTTGATCACGATGGCCTTCAGCTTCTTGCTTCCCATTACGGCACCGATTCCGCCTCGTCCTGCTTGTCTGTAATAGTCGGAATTGATGCAAGCCATGGTTACCAGATTTTCTCCGGCAGGTCCGATGGATAAAATGCTGTAGTCGTGACCGTACTTTTCGGCAAGCGTTGCTTCCGCTACATGGGAGCCCTTGCCCCACAGCTCATTTGCATCCTTGAATTGAATATTACCGTCTTCGATCAGTAGATAGCCCGGCTCTTTTAATGCACCCTCTAAAATGATCGCGTCATATCCGGCGTATTTGATCTGCAATGCAGAGTGGCCTCCGATGGAGCAGTCGTTGATCGTTCCCGTTGCAGGGGATTTTGCCGAGATAGAAAGCTTCCCAGAGCAAGGAACCGGAGTTCCTGTCATCGGTCCTGTCATCAGCAGCAATTTATTATCCGGAGAAAGAGGATCAATCCCCGGCTTTAATTCTTCATACAGGTATTTTATAGCCAAGCCCTTTGAGCCGATGTAGTTCTCAGCCCAATCCATACGAAGCGGTTCTGTTGTTGCGCCCTTTTTTGTCAAGTCCACTCTCAGAACTTTATTCTGATATCCTAACATTGTCATGATTGAGTTCTCCTTTCTTCCTATTATTCAAAAGTTAATGCGTTCTGCGGGCATATTTTCACACACGCAGGATCGCCGTTGCAGGTATCACATATGTAAGATTTTTCATCACGGATTCGAACGACTTTCTTCGGACATGCTCTTTCGCATACGCCGCAGCCGATACAAATACTATGATCCACAACAATATGCTCTTCCAATGAGATGGCACCCACCGGGCATTGTTTCTTGCAGATACCACACAGGATACAGAATGAATCCTTGTATTTTAGTTCTCCGCCTTTGTCGTAGTAGGATTCGATGTTGATTCTAGCCTTAGAAGGAATAAACTCCCCCTCATGCATTGCCGAACAAGCTTGTGCACAAAGCTGACAGCCAATACACTTACTTTTCGCAAACTTTAATCTTTTCATGAGCTCCGCCTTTCTTATTTCTTAATAATTTCACTCCATCATACTCTCTATACATACACAAATTTCAGCATAAAAAAGCAACGTTTCCACTGACAGTTCTGTCATGTGGAAAGCGGAGACATGTATTCCCTTCGTAAGCTTTTTACTGAAATATATCCTACTATAGTATACCTCTTCCACTTTCATCCTGTCAATTCTTTCAGCGCCAAAAACGTCTCAAAGTTGGGTAGTTTTTCACATTTGAGACGCCGTGTATGGTATTTAAGATTTTCAAGATCGCCTTCCTCGTTCCGATCGAACAAAAAATTCCCATGGGTAATATGTGGAATCTGTGGTAAAATTATTTTTATAGATTAACAGAACAAGGATATCTTCGCAGAGACCTTGAGAGAGGAGTAAATATGTCAGTTACGACATCTATCCATGCTTTCATTGCCGACTATCTGGAAAAGGACACCGTTTCCTTCCATATGCCGGGGCATAAAGGTTCCCATTTATATCGGAGGTTTGGGTATCACGAATTCCTCGAACGGATCATGGACTACGACATAACCGAAATCGCCGGCGCAGACAATCTGTTCCAAACCGAGGGGATCATAAAGGGTGTGCAGGATCATTACGCGAGATTATATGATTGTAAAAAATCTTATCTTTTAATCAACGGTTCCAGCGGCGGAAATATCGCTGCGATCCTTGCTTCCGTAAGCAAGGGAAAGCAGTTGATCATGGCCAGGAATTGTCATAAATCCGTATTCAATGCGCTGACTCTGGGAGGGATCCGCCCTGTTTACGCTTATCCGGAGATGATTGAAGAATTTGGGATTTCCGGCGCAATTTCGCCTGCTGAGATCGCGCATCTCCTCAAGGAAAATCCAGATGCAGAAGCGGTCATGATCACCAGTCCGAATTATTACGGCGTGTGCAGCGACATCAAGACCATTGCAGAGATTGCGCATCAATACGGCAAGGTTCTCATCGTGGATGAAGCCCATGGTGCTCATCTTCACTTCTCTGATGCTCTGCCGCCGTCGGCGATTCAATCCGGGGCCGATCTTGTGATCAACAGCACCCATAAAACCCTCGCTTCCTTTACGCAAAGTGCGGCCCTCCACTATAATACGGATCTGGTGGACCAATATATTTTAGAAGATAAGCTGCAGTGCATCCAGAGCACAAGCCCTTCCTATCTCTTGATGGCCTCCATGGATATATCAGCAGAGATTCTGGAAAAACACGGCCATATGCTAATGGAGGAGTGGGTTGGGAATCTGACAGCGTTCTATGATAGAATCAGCAATATCCCTGGTGTTCAAACCATGGGAAGAATGAAAGGGCTGGATTGGACAAAGATCAATCTGGGCATGGGTGCACTGGGAATTACAGGCGCCCAGTTAGATAAAATTCTTCTGAATGATTACAACATCTACATTGAGCTTTTCACCGGCGACTGGATCATGGCCATGACCGGCATCGGAAATACAAAAAATGATTACGACAGATTTGCCAATGCCCTGGAGGAGATCAGCAGAAAAGCGAGAGAATCCGGTCTGGAAATACACAGGACGGAGCACAAGGCGGATTCCCTGGTTCCGCCAAAGCAGGCAGTCATGTTTGACATCCCTGTCGCGAAGAAACGTGTAAAATTGGCAGACAGCGAAGGAATGATCTGCGGCAGTTCCATTATCCCTTATCCTCCCGGCATCCCTTTGATTTGTCCGGGGGAGCGGATCAATGCCGATGCCATCGCATATATTCAGGCGATGCGGGATATGGGCGAAAAAGTGATTGGAGTCAATGAGTTCGGTGAGGTCATCGTCGGGAGATAAAGCCAAACGCTCATCATCAGATAATTAAACCCCAAGTCGAATTTCTATGAAAACTCGCATGTTTTTGCAGCTTAATTGCAAAATATTTGTCATATTGTTGAAAATAATACCAAAAATTGAAATGTTATGGATTGAATCTTTCCTTATCCTATTATATAATAAGCGCTAGAAACGCTTTTGGGAAAGGGATACAGTATGAAACGCAGCTCCATCCATGCCATTTCTATTTTTTTGTTCTTATTTCTGGTTGGTTCTTTTTTTATTTTTTTTAAAGGAGCCAGCCTGCTCAATAAAAACCCGAGTTATCTACTCATCATTCTAGCCTCTTTATTCCTGGTCAGTACCATTACTATAATATATGTTATCTTGACCAAAAATTATCATAATGAGGAAATCAAGAAGGTTGCCTATCTGGACGGCGTCACAGGAACCCGG
>Ga0366778_1085_pt1 | contig 12126 bp, 6 predicted proteins | sample BONcelHN113001E9_FD_207058 | JGI IMG/M metagenome (GOLD analysis project Ga0366778, IMG submission 207058) | Enriched cells from coal bed in the Powder River Basin, Montana, United States - BONCAT cells N11 rep2 HSBNCT.N11.300.1.E9 ...
TCAAACCGTCACCACGTCGAGCGATAAACTGAAAATCGCACTATCGGTTGGCGCCGTGATTGCGGGTGTAGTCGGTTTTTATTATTTGTCGGATAAGTCAACGCTGATTCGTGCCGCTGTATTGCTGGCTGCGATCGTCATTGCTGTCGCTATCGCCTGGACTTCGACGTCCGGTCGCGAATTCATCGGCTTCGCCAATGAATCGGTGCGTGAAACTAAAAAAGTCGTATGGCCGAAGCGCAAGCAGGCGATGCAAATGACTGCCATTGTTTTTGGTTTTGTACTTGTAATGGCTATATTCCTGTGGGGAACCGACAAGTTACTTGAATTCCTGTTGTATGACATCATTCTTGGCTGGAAAAAATAATGAGCGAAAATATGCAAGACGGCGCGCAGGAATCTGCCGCAGTTGCTCCGCTGGCCAGCAAGAAGCGTTGGTATGTCGTGCACGCCTATTCCGGAATGGAAAAAAGCGTGCAGCGTGCATTGACTGAGCGTATCGAGCGTGCTGGGATGCAAGATCAGTTTGGACAAATATTGGTCCCGACAGAAGAAGTGATCGAAGTCAAAAACGGTCAGAAATCGGTTACTGAAAGACGTTTTTTTCCAGGCTATGTGCTAGTCGAGATGGAAATGACCGATGAAACTTGGCATTTGGTTAAAAACACAAATAAAGTTACTGGTTTTATCGGTGGAAAATCCAATAAGCCGACACCGGTGCCAGCGCGCGAGATCGATAAGATCATGCAGCAAATGCAAGAAGGCGTAGAGAAGCCGCGGCCTAAGGTGTTGTATGAGGTGGGTGAATTGGTGCGCATCAAGGATGGCCCATTTACCGATTTCAATGGCAATGTCGAAGAAGTGTTTTATGAAAAATCGCGTGTGCGCGTGACTGTGACTATTTTCGGCCGTGCTACCCCTGTTGAGCTGGAATTTGCGCAGGTAGAAAAAGTTTAAGCGGTTTGTGGTGTAAGTATTTAGAAGGCATTTACCTGGAGTGCTGCAAATTTCAATTTGCGAAATCCGGGGAGGAGCCCTAGTAACCTGCCGTTGGCAGGACAACCGGCGATAATACTCAATCCAAGCAGGAGCCATCATGGCAAAGAAGATCCTCGGTTTTATCAAGCTGCAAGTGCCAGCTGGTAAGGCAAATCCATCACCACCAATCGGCCCGGCACTTGGCCAGCGTGGTTTGAATATCATGGAATTCTGCAAAGCGTTTAACGCGCAGACGCAAGGCGTAGAGCCTGGCATGCCAATTCCTGTCGTGATTACTGCTTTTGCAGACAAATCCTTCACTTTTGTGATGAAGACTCCGCCTGCAACGTATTTGATCAAAAAAGCAGCCGGCATTCAAAAGGGTTCTGCCAAGCCGCATACTGACAAGGTTGGCACGCTGACGCGTCAGCAGGCTGAAGAAATCGTTACTTTAAAACGGCCGGATCTTACAGCTGCCGACATGGATGCAGCAGTGCGCACCATTGCCGGTTCAGCACGTTCGATGGGTATCACGGTGGAGGGTCTGTAATGGCTAAGTTATCCAAGCGCGCAAAAGTATTCAAGACAAAAGTTGACCGTACCAAAGCCTATTCATTTGATAGCGCAATGTCTATCGTCAAGGAATGTGCGACTGCCAAATTCAATGAATCGATCGATGTGTCCGTTCAATTGGGCGTTGATCCGAAAAAATCCGATCAAGTAGTTCGTGGTTCGGTAGTACTGCCAGCCGGCACAGGGAAAACAGTACGTGTGGCTGTATTCGCTACTGGCGAGAAGGCTGAGCAAGCTAAAGCTGCAGGTGCAGATATTGTTGGTATGGAAGATCTTGCCGAGCAAATCAAGGCGGGCAACATGCCATTCGATATCGTTATCGCTTCGCCGGACACTATGCGTATCGTTGGTACGCTGGGCCAGATTCTTGGACCGCGCGGCATGATGCCTAACCCTAAGGTTGGCACTGTCACTCCCGATGTTGCCACTGCAGTAAAAAATGCAAAAGCAGGTCAGGTTCAATACCGTACCGACAAGAGCGGCATCATTCACGCAACCATCGGCCGCAAATCTTTCAGCGATGAAGCGCTGAAATCGAACTTGCTGGCGTTGATTGACGCGTTGAGCAAAGCTAAGCCAGTGTCCAGCAAGGGTGTTTACCTGCGCAAAGTGTCCATATCGTCCACCATGGGTGTAGGTGTTCGCGTGGATCAAGGTACTTTGGCCGCTTAATTGGCAGAATAAAGTCCTGCTGCCTCAATGGTGGCGGGCAGATCTTTGGGATGAAGTTATGCTGGCATAACTTCAGTAAGTCAAAGACCGTTGGGCGGAGTGCAGTTGGTTTTGCGCAATGTTAAATCACTTATGCGTAATCATAAGTACCCAACGCAGATGGTGCACCCGATCAAGTTTTGTAGTCTCTATGCTGGCTTGTCAGCTCGGAACTCCTAACTTCGGACGCCGTGTTCGAACCGATGCAAGATGGCTGTTCGCTTATGAACAGTATGTTGCGCATCATTAATGGAGGTTGACCGTGAGTCTCAATCTGAATGACAAAAAGGCCGTCGTCGCTGAAATCTCTGCAAAAGTAGCATCTGCACAGACTATCGTCGTAGCCGAATATCGTGGCATCCAGGTTAGTCATTTGACACAATTGCGTGCCAAAGCGCGTGCTCAGGGCGTGTACTTGCGAGTGTTGAAAAATACACTGGCGCGTCGCGCAGTTGAAGGCACAGTATTTGCAGACCTCGCTTCCGAAATGACCGGCCCGTTGATCTATTCGATCTCCGAGGACGCCGTTGCTGCCGCTAAAGTCATTCAAGACTTTGCTAAAGGCAATGACAAATTGGTCATCAAGGCAGGTAACTATGCAGGTAAATCGCTTGATAAAGCAGGCGTTTCTGCATTAGCAAGTATTCCTAGCCGCGAAGTTCTGCTGGCCCAAGTATTGGGCATGATGCAGGCTCCAGTTGCAGGTTTTGCGCGTGGTTTGGCAGCTTTGGCAGTAAAAAAAGAAGCAGAAACAGCATAATTTTGCTAAGTATTTAGCATTGTTTTCTCTGCATTATTTTTGTCAAAACCGATTAGATGTACATACAGAATCAATTTAGGAGTTTCAAATGGCAATTAGCAAAGACGATATCCTTGAAGCCGTAGGCGCAATGTCCGTAATGGACTTGAATGACTTGGTTAAAGCGTTTGAAGAGAAGTTTGGCGTTTCCGCAGCTGCAATGGCAGTTGCAGGTCCTGCTGCTGGTGGTGCTGCTGCAGTTGAAGAGCAGACAGAGTTCACAGTAGTTCTGACTGAATTTGGCGCTAACAAAGTGAGCGTTATTAAAGTTGTTCGTGAAATCACCGGCTTGGGCTTGAAAGAAGCAAAAGACTTGGTCGACGGTGCGCCGAAGCCAGTCAAAGAAGGTGTATCGAAAGCGGATGCAGAAGCAGCAAAGAAAAAATTGGAAGAAGCTGGCGCAAAAGCCGACATCAAGTAATTCCAGTTTGCCAGCGCATATTGCAGCGCCGGAGTCAAAATGCAGAATTCTCCCTGAAAAGGGTGAATTCTGCTTTGGCTCCTTTGTCGTTTTGGAATTTTGTATCGCTGTGTGCAATAGTAAAAGTGTTGTTTCCGCTAAGCCAAGCTGATCTCGAAGGGTCGAGACTTGAGGTTTCGTAGGTTTGCAGGCATTGCTTGTCAGCGCTCGAATCCTGAATTCTCTATCCTTTCTGTCACTCACGGAGTGTCCATGCATTACTCATTTACTGAGAAAAAGCGTATTCGCAAATCATTCGCGAAACGCGCCAACGTTCATCAAGTTCCGTTCTTACTTGCGACTCAACTCGAGTCCTATTTAAGCTTCTTGCAAACGGAAAAAACACCTTCCCAGCGCAAAAATGAGGGCTTGCAATCTGCTTTTACGTCTATTTTTCCGATTGTGTCGCATAACGGATTTGCTCGCCTGGAATTCTTGTCTTATGTCCTCGGCGATCCACCGTTCGATGTAAAAGAATGTCAACAGCGCGGCTTGACCTATGCATCGCCTTTGCGTGCCAAAGTGCGATTGGTGATTCTCGATAAGGAATCGCCTACCAAGCCTGTAGTCAAGGAAATGAAAGAGCAGGAAGTGTACATGGGCGAGTTGCCGCTCATGACGACGACAGGTTCTTTCGTCATCAATGGTACAGAACGTGTCATCGTTTCTCAGTTACATCGCTCTCCTGGTGTATTTTTTGAGCACGACAGAGGCAAGACGCACTCGTCAGGCAAGTTGCTATTTTCAGCTCGGATCATTCCTTATCGCGGCTCATGGCTCGATTATGAATTCGATCCGAAAGATATTTTATTCTTCCGTGTCGATCGCCGCCGCAAGATGCCGGTAACGATATTGCTCAAGGCTATCGGGATGAGTCCTGAGCAAATTCTTGCCAATTTCTTCGTTTTTGATAATTTCATGCTGCGCTCTGACGGTGCCGAGATGGAATTTGTCGCTGAGCGCCTGCGTGGTGAAGTCGCGCGTTTTGATGTGGTCGATAAATCCGGAAAATCGCTGGTAACGAAAGATAAGCGCATCAATGCCAAGCAAGTGCGCGAAATCGAAGCGGCCGGCATCAAGCATTTGTCCGTGCCGGAAGACTATCTGCTCGGACGCGTGCTGGCCAAGAATATCGTCAATGCCGATACTGGCGAAGTCGTAGCTAGCGCCAATGACGAATTGACGGAAGAATTGCTGGCGCGTTTGCGTGAAGCCAATATTTCCGATATCCAAACGCTCTATACGAACGATCTGGATCAAGGCGGATACATATCGCAAACCCTGCGAGTCGATGATACAACTGATCAGATGGCGGCAAAAGTTGCGATCTATCGGATGATGCGTCCTGGTGAACCGCCTACCGAAGACTCAGTCGAGGCATTGTTCAACGGTTTGTTCTATAACGAAGATCGTTATGATCTATCGGCAGTCGGACGCATGAAGTTCAATCGCCGTATCGGGCGTGATGAGCTGACGGGCTCGATGACCTTATCGAACGAAGATGTGCTTGCAGTTATCAAGATTTTGGTTGAGCTGCGCAATGGTCGGGGTGAAGTCGATGATATCGATCATCTGGGTAATCGGCGGGTTCGCTGCGTAGGCGAATTGGCAGAAAATCAGTTCCGTGCGGGCCTGGTACGTGTTGAGCGTGCCGTGAAGGAGCGTTTGGGTCAAGCGGAGGCGGATAATCTGATGCCGCACGATCTGATTAACTCCAAGCCGATTTCGGCTGCGATCCGTGAGTTTTTCGGCTCCTCGCAATTGTCGCAATTTATGGATCAGACCAATCCTTTGTCTGAAATCACCCATAAACGCCGTGTTTCTGCTCTGGGCCCTGGCGGTTTGACGCGAGAGCGTGCCGGTTTTGAGGTGCGCGACGTGCACCCAACCCACTATGGTCGAGTCTGCCCGATTGAAACACCGGAAGGCCCGAATATTGGTTTGATTAACTCGCTGGCATTGTATGCGCGCTTGAACGAATACGGCTTTCTGGAAACGCCATATCGCAAGGTCGAAGAAGGCCGTTACATTATTGCGCAGGCAAATGCAACTATCGATAGCACGGGCAAATTGTCGGATGAATTGGTCTCTGCTCGCGAGGCAGGCGAAACCTTGCTGGTATCCCCGGAACGTATCCAGTATATGGACGTGGCTCCTGGTCAAGTTGTTTCAGTTGCGGCTTCACTTATTCCCTTTCTGGAACACGATGATGCGAACCGGGCATTGATGGGTGCCAACATGCAGCGTCAAGCGGTGCCTTGCCTGCGTCCGGAGAAAGCATTTGTCGGAACAGGAATCGAACGCACGGTAGCGATCGATTCTGGAACTACGGTACAGGCGGTGCGCGGCGGGATAGTCGATTACATCGATGCGGGTCGTGTAGTTATTCGCGTCAATGATGATGAAGCGACAGCCGGTGAAGTGGGCGTTGATATTTACAACCTCATCAAATATACGCGCTCGAACCAGAACACCAATATCAATCAGCGGCCGATCGTCAAAGTCGGTGACCGGGTTGCCAAGAGAGACGTGATTGCGGACGGTGCTTCGACCGATTTGGGCGAGTTGGCTCTCGGGCAGAATATGCTGGTCGCATTCATGCCGTGGAACGGTTTGAACTTCGAAGATTCGATTTTGATTTCCGAGAAGGTGGTTGAGGATGATCGGTATACTTCGATCCACATTGAGGAACTGTCGGTTGTTGCGCGCGATACCAAACTAGGTGCGGAAGAGATTACTCGCGATATTTCTAATTTGGCAGAGAATCAATTGGCGCGTCTGGATGAAGCCGGTATCGTTTATATCGGTGCGGAAGTAACCGCTGGCGATACGCTGGTCGGTAAGGTCACGCCTAAAGGTGAGACACAATTAACGCCGGAAGAAAAATTGTTGCGTGCAATTTTCGGTGAAAAAGCCTCCGACGTGAAAGACACGTCGTTGCGCGTGCCTTCCGGCATGATCGGTACCGTCATCGATGTTCAGGTATTTACGCGTGAAGGCATTCAGCGCGATAAACGTGCACAACAAATTATTGACGATGAATTAAAGCGTTATCGTCTCGATTTGAACGACCAGTTGCGTATTGTCGAAGGCGATGCATTTCAGCGTCTGGAAAAAATGTTGATCGGCAAGGCAGTCAACGGCGGTCCGAAAAAATTGGCCAAAGGTGCGAAAATCACCAAAGAATACTTGGCCGATCTCGACAAATATCACTGGTTTGATATTCGCCCTTCTGACGATGAAAGTGCAACAGCGCTGGAAGCCATCAAGGAATCGATTGCGGAGAAGCGCCATCAATTCGACCTCGCTTTTGAAGAAAAGCGTACCAAGTTGACACAAGGCGATGACTTGCCGCCTGGCGTACAAAAAATGGTCAAGGTTTATCTGGCCGTCAAGCGTCGTTTGCAATCCGGCGACAAGATGGCGGGACGCCACGGTAACAAAGGTGTGGTTTCGCGGATTATCCCGGTGGAAGATATGCCTTATATGGCAGATGGAACGCCTGCGGATGTGGTACTTAATCCGCTTGGTGTGCCTTCCCGTATGAACGTTGGTCAGGTTCTGGAAGTCCACTTGGGTTGGGCTGCGAAAGGTTTGGGATTACGTATCGGTGAAATGCTGAAAATACAGGCAAAAGCAGCCGAATTGCGGAAATTCCTGACCACGATCTACAACGAAACAGGCAAAAGCGAAGATCTCGATAGTTTTTCGGACGAAGAAATTCTTGATCTCGCCAACAACCTCAAAAACGGGGTGCCATTTGCAACCCCGGTATTTGACGGAGCCAATGAAAAAGAGATCGGTCGCATGCTTGATTTGGCTTATCCGGATCCGGTTGCAAAGCAACTCGGGATGACGCCATCGAAAAATCAGGTAACTATGTACGATGGCCGCACTGGTGAAGCGTTTGAGCGTTCGGTCACGGTAGGTTACATGCACATGCTCAAGTTGCACCACTTGGTTGATGACAAGATGCATGCGCGTTCCACCGGACCGTATTCGCTGGTTACTCAACAGCCTTTGGGCGGTAAAGCGCAATTCGGCGGACAACGTTTCGGCGAGATGGAAGTCTGGGCTCTGGAAGCATATGGCGCTTCGTATGTATTGCAAGAGATGTTGACAGTCAAGTCCGATGACGTAAATGGCCGTACCAAAGTGTACGAAAATCTTGTCAAAGGCGATCACGTCATAGATGCAGGCATGCCGGAATCCTTCAATGTGTTAGTGAAAGAAATCCGTTCGCTGGGTATTGATATTGATTTAGAGCGCAACTAATCGGATTGCAGGCGCACGACGGCCCTTAATGGCGGTCGTGCTACGCATATGATTGCGAGCCCATAGGCTCAGTTTAAATAATGAATTTTTTCACGCCAACCTGGAGTGATACATGAAAGCACTGCTCGATTTATTCAAGCAAGTTCAGCAAAATGAACAATTTGACGCGATCAAAATCGGTCTCGCGTCGCCGGAAAAAATCCGGTCTTGGTCTTATGGCGAAGTTAAAAAACCTGAAACCATCAACTATCGTACTTTTAAGCCGGAGCGCGATGGTCTGTTCTGCGCCAAAATATTTGGCCCGATCAAGGATTATGAATGCTTGTGCGGCAAGTATAAACGGCTGAAGCATCGCGGCGTTATCTGTGAAAAATGCGGCGTTGAAGTCACACTGGCCAAGGTGCGTCGTGAACGCATGGGACATATTGAACTGGCGTCGCCGACTGCGCACATCTGGTTCCTGAAATCGTTGCCATCGCGTCTGGGGATGGTGCTTGACATGACATTGCGCGATATTGAACGCGTACTGTATTTCGAAGCTTATGTCGTAACTGACCCTGGCATGACGCCGCTGAAAAAGTGCCAGATCATGTCGGAAGATGATTATGCGGCCAAATACGACGAATATGGCGACGACTTTACTGCGTACATGGGTGCAGAAGGCATCCGTGAGTTGTTGCGTTCGATCGATATTCATCGCGACGCAGAAACGCTACGCGTCGAATTGAAAGAATCGAAATCAGAAGCCAAGATCAAAAAATATGCAAAGCGCTTGAAAGTGCTTGAGGCATTCCAGCGTTCCGGTATCAAGCCGGACTGGATGATCATGGAAGTTTTGCCAGTGTTGCCACCGGAATTGCGTCCATTGGTGCCACTGGACGGAGGTCGCTTTGCAACTTCCGATTTGAACGATTTGTATCGTCGCGTCATCAACCGTAACAATCGCTTGAAGCGTTTGATGGAATTGCGCGCACCGGAAATCATCACCCGCAACGAGAAGCGGATGTTGCAGGAGGCAGTCGATTCACTGCTTGACAACGGTCGTCGCGGTAAAGCAATGACTGGTGCCAACAAGCGCCCATTGAAGTCGCTGGCCGAAATGATCAAGGGTAAGGGCGGTCGTTTCCGTCAGAACTTGCTGGGTAAACGCGTTGACTACTCTGGTCGTTCCGTTATCGTGGTTGGACCACAGCTGAAATTGCATCAGTGCGGCTTGCCGAAATTGATGGCTTTAGAGTTGTTCAAGCCGTTTATTTTCAACAAGCTTGAATTGATGGGCTTGGCAACTACGATCAAGGCGGCCAAGAAACTGGTTGAAATCCAAGAGCCGGTAGTGTGGGATATCCTGGAAGACGTGATCCGCGAGCATCCGGTTATGCTGAACCGTGCGCCGACACTGCATCGCTTGGGCATTCAGGCGTTCGAGCCGGTGTTGATCGAAGGTAAAGCGATTCAATTGCATCCGCTGGTGTGTGCGGCATTTAATGCCGACTTCGACGGCGATCAGATGGCAGTCCATGTGCCGTTGTCAATCGAAGCGCAGATGGAAGCGCGCACATTGATGCTCGCATCAAATAACATTCTGTTTCCGTCAAATGGCGAGCCGTCAATTGTGCCTTCGCAGGATATCGTGCTAGGCCTGTATTACGCGACTCGCGAAAAAATCAACGGCAAGAACGAAGGCATGATGTTCCCCGATGTGTCTGAGGTGATTCGTGCCTATGACAACAAGGAAGTCGAACTGACATCGCGCGTCACCGTACGTATTACCGAGTATCCGAAAGATGCGGTGAGCGGCGAATTCGTCAAAACAGTGACGCGTTATGAAACCACGATCGGCCGTGCGATCCTGTCTGAAATTCTGCCGAAGGGCCTGCCATTCTCGGTACTGAACCGGGCATTGAAGAAGAAAGAAATTTCAAAACTAATCAACACTTCGTTCCGTAAGTGCGGTTTGCGCGCTACTGTCGTGTTTGCTGATCAATTGATGCAATCAGGCTTCCGTCTGGCAACGCGCGCCGGTATTTCGATTTGTATCGATGACATGCTGGTGCCGCCGCAAAAAGCTACGCTGATTGCAGCTGCCGAACATGAAGTCAAACAGATTGAGCAGCAATACTCTTCAGGTCTGGTGACGTCCGGCGAGCGCTATAACAAAGTGGTCGATATCTGGGGCAAGACCGGCGATGAAGTCGGCAAGGCCATGATGGATCAACTGAAGGTGGAAGATGTCGTCAAACGCGATGGCGTGAAATCGACTCAGGAATCTTTCAACGCAATTTACATGATGGCAGATTCAGGTGCGCGTGGTTCCGCAGCCCAGATTCGTCAGTTGGCAGGTATGCGTGGTTTGATGGCTAAACCGGATGGTTCGATTATCGAGACGCCGATTACCGCTAACTTCCGCGAAGGCTTGAATGTTTTGCAGTACTTCATCTCTACGCACGGTGCGCGTAAAGGTCTGGCTGATACAGCTTTGAAAACCGCGAACTCTGGTTACCTGACGCGACGTCTGGTCGATGTGACGCAGGATCTGGTAGTGATTGAAGATGATTGCGGTACTTCGAACGGTGCTGTCATGAAGGCGTTGGTTGAAGGCGGCGAAGTCATCGAAGCATTGCGCGATCGCATTCTGGGTCGTGTGGCTGTCAATGACATCATCGATCCGGAAACACAGGCGACCTTGTATGAATCGGGCACGTTGCTTGACGAAGACATGGTTGAAGAAATTGAGCGTCTGGGAATTGATGAAGTCAAGGTTCGTACCCCGTTGACATGCGACACACGTTTTGGTTTGTGTGGCAAATGTTATGGACGTGACCTTGGCCGCGGCGTATTGGTCAATGCGGGTGAAGCTGTCGGCGTTATTGCGGCGCAATCGATCGGCGAGCCGGGCACGCAGCTGACAATGCGTACTTTCCATATTGGCGGTGCGGCATCCCGTGCAGCTGTTGCGTCCGGCGTCGAGGCGAAATCCAGCGGCACCATTCGCTTTACTGCGACCATGCGTTATGTCACGAATGGCAAAGGCGATCAAATTGTCATTTCTCGCTCTGGCGAGGTCTTGATTACCGACGATTACGGCCGTGAACGCGAACGCCATAAAGTGCCGTACGGTGCCACATTGGCGGTCAAGGATGGCATGGTTATCAAAGCTGGCGTCTTGCTGGCAACTTGGGATCCTCTGACTCGGCCTATCATTACTGAATACGCTGGTATGGTACGTTTCGAGAATGTCGAAGAAGGCGTGACAGTAGCCAAACAAGTCGATGAAGTAACCGGTCTCTCCACTCTGGTGGCAATTGATGCCAAGCGCCGTGGATCTGTTACCAAGACACTGCGTCCGCAAGTCAAGCTGCTTAATGAGCAAGGCGAGGAAGTCAAGATCGCAGGTACCGAGCACGCAGTAACGATTGGTTTCCAAGTAGGTGCGCTGATCACTGTCAAAGACGGTCAGCAGGTTTCCATGGGTGAAGTGCTGGCGCGTATCCCGACTGAATCGCAGAAAACGCGCGATATCACCGGTGGTTTGCCGCGTGTAGCCGAATTGTTCGAAGCACGCTCGCCGAAAGATGCGGGTATGTTGGCTGAAGTTACAGGTACGGTTGCGTTCGGTAAAGAAACCAAAGGTAAGCAGCGGCTTGAAATCACCGATATGGACGGTAACAAGCACGAGTTCCTGATTACCAAGGACAAGCAAGTATTGGTGCATGACGGTCAAGTCGTAAACAAAGGTGAAATGATTGTTGACGGTCCAGCCGACCCACAAGATATCCTGCGTTTGCTCGGAATTGAAGCGCTAGCCCGTTATATCGTTGACGAAGTGCAGGACGTATATCGTTTGCAAGGCGTGAAAATCAACGATAAACACATTGAAGTAATCGTTCGTCAGATGTTGCGACGGGTGCAAATTGCCGATGCAGGGGATGCAAACTACATCGTCGGTGAGCAGGTTGAACGCTCCGAGTTGCTGGATGAAAATGATCGTGTAGTTGCGGCAGGCAAGATTCCGGCGACATATGAAAATATTCTGCTGGGTATTACCAAGGCATCCTTGTCAACAGATTCCTTCATTTCTGCAGCTTCGTTCCAGGAAACAACGCGTGTTCTGACGGAAGCGGCGATCATGGGCAAGCGTGATGGTTTGCGCGGCTTGAAAGAAAACGTAATCGTTGGTCGCTTGATTCCGGCAGGTACGGGTTTGGCGTTTCACCGCGCACGCAAACTGAAGGAAACATGGGAGGCGGAAGAGCGTACTGCACTTTTGCAATCTGAAAAGGCTGCGCGTATTAGCGAGGCGGAAAACGATATTACGGAAGTGAGCGGCAAC
>Ga0366778_1086_pt1 | contig 12052 bp, 14 predicted proteins | sample BONcelHN113001E9_FD_207058 | JGI IMG/M metagenome (GOLD analysis project Ga0366778, IMG submission 207058) | Enriched cells from coal bed in the Powder River Basin, Montana, United States - BONCAT cells N11 rep2 HSBNCT.N11.300.1.E9 ...
AAAATCCTTGGAACGGATTGTGTCAGAATAAAAACAGATCCCCCAACCAATAGCAGGCTGTTCATCAGCGCCCCCAGCAAGGAAAACCGGGCGTAACCATAGGAGAATTTTTGATCCGACGTCTTTTGAGAATACTTTTCCAAATACCATGCAATCCCAAGGGAAAACGAATCTCCCAAGTCATGGAGCGCATCTGACAAAATCGCCATGCTATTTGTCCATAGCCCTCCTGCTATTTCCAAAACCGTAAAGGCCAGATTCAATAAAAAAGCAATTTTTATATTGTTTTGGCTTTGATTATGATTGTGCGGTCCATGGTCATGTGCCATTTTGTTCACCTCAATTTAAACACCTGTTATGTGGTAAATTCGTTCTCCTTCATATGCACCATACTCGATCCGGATCACAATGCTGTCTTCAGGGAGGAGCTCTATGATCTGATCCGCCCATTCGACGACGCAGACGCCTTGCCCGAAAAAGTATTCTTCATAGCCCAATTCATACATTTCTTCCATATCGCGGATTCTATAAACGTCAAAGTGGTACAGGGGGATCCTGCCTTCCGTGTATTCCTGCACAATCGTAAAGGTGGGACTTGTAATCATTTCACTGATTCCAAGCCCCTCGGCAATTGATTTTGTAAGAGTGGTTTTACCGGTTCCAAGATCGCCGATCAAAGCGATCACGTCTCCGGGCTTTCGTTTCTTCGCCAACTCGATTCCAAATTCCCTTGTATCCTGTTCGTTTTTCATCACTATCTTCATTTTTTCACTTCACAAAGTCGAGGGTGAGCGGTTTTTGAGAGAAGCCCCGAGCACCTTTATTTGTGTAAAAACCTCGCTATGGATTTGTAAGTCAAAAGTGTGACGATGGAGTTGATTCCGGCTTTCAACAAATTAAACGGCACAATGATCGTACCAAGCATTGCGATAACCGCTTCTCTTGGGACACCCAAATAGATCGGCGTAATGACAAGGTTCCAGAGAATCATGCTCACCGTCATTAGTATTGTACCACAAATCAATGCAACTACGGCATTTTTTCTAGTCTTGTTCTTTTTATAAATGGTACCTGCCAGCAGAACAAAGGCTCCGGTTGCAACAAAGTGCATGAAAAATCCGATGAGTCCGTCGCCTCCCAGCACGAAAGCCTGAATAAAGCTGACGATAAAGGTTAGTGTAAGGCCTGCCAAAGGGCCGAAGGCAAACGCGCCGATAAAGATCGGAATATCCGCCGGGTCATACACCAGGAATGGAGCCGGTGGAAAAGGGATCCTGATTAAAAGCACCAGCACAACAGATATGGCTGCAAGCATCGCCATTTTCGTGATTTTTATTGTTCTTTCTGAACGATTCATTTCAAATTCCTCCTTTATATCTGCGGGAAATCTCCGCAGACCATTGCAAAATAGATGGAATCTGTCAGGTTAATAAAAAAACCTTGAAATTACTTTCAAGGCATACCCACACTATAGGAAAAAATCCCAATCCGTGTTTCTTTCATCCGGACTATACCGTCGGTATCGGAATCTAACCGATTCAACCTCAATGGCTCGCGGACTTGTAGCATTACGCTCTTTACCGCCGGTGAGGAATCGCACCTCGCCCTGAAACAGATTTACTGTTATATTATATTCCCTCGGTTTCAGACTGTCAAACAGAATCATTCAAATAATTTGTCCTATTTTTGTAATATTTATAACAAACAATTATCTTACTTAAACTCCAGCGGATTCTCTTTCTGTTCCTTCTTTTTTTTCAGCGGTATAATATCCAGCTTATACCGGATATAAATATCTCCAAAGACAATGACCACGGCAAGGATCGGAACCAGTGCGCATAGGACGAAAATATTTTGCGCGGTTGCGTCTTCTGTCATTTCAGTAAAGAATATCACTGAAGCAATAATGATAGCCACGCCAACGATAAAGCGTAAGGTAAGTCCCACGTAAGCCGTGATCAGCTTACTCTTCCTTGACTGACTCCACTGATTCTCCATCAAAAAATTCTTCATCCAATCTCCTTGGGAGCTGCCCTCCCGCCAGTTCAAAGATAGCATCTGCATATATTCTAGCACATTTTATGAGGTTGGTCACTGTAATATACTCATTTTTCTGATGGGCAAGCTCTGGTTCCCCGGGGAAATCCGCCCCGAATGCAATGGTATTCTTGCACGCCCTGGCGTAAGTCCCTCCGCCGATGACCTGCGGCTCACAGTTCTCATCACCTGTATGTTTTTTATATACCTCCATAAGGGTTTTGATCATCTCATCGTCCTTCGGCATATAAATCGGAGCTTTGTGTTCCTTTTTGACAATCCCGAGATTGTATTTATTGATAACAGGCAGAATAGACGCATAGACCTGTTCCTCGTTCATCGTTACCGGATATCGGATATTGATGGTCACACTGGCAGACTCGTCGTCGATATTCACCATTCCCACGTTGAAAATCAACTTGCCGGAGGGTTCATCCGCAAAGCCGCAGCCGATGGACTCACCGCACAGATCAAAACCGATGTGATTATTGTAAAAATCGATAAAGTCACGTGCATCCTCATTTTGCAGGTTGATCTCTTCGAAGAATTTCATCAGAATGGAAACCGCGTTCAAGCCCTTGCCCGGTCTGGCACCGTGGGAAGAAATCCCCAATGTTGTGATTTCCAAGTTCTTACCGATTCCCTTTGCATTGATTTGGTGTCCGGTACTTTTTCTGTACTCGGCAAGCTTTTCCTTGATTTCATCATAGGAGTCTGCTTTGATCACTGCTCTAGCATGATCGGCCACCATATTCGCCGCATTTCCTCCGGTCATGGTTCTCAGGGCTACACCCTTTGCATTGGCCGAAGATTTTCCGATTTTCTTTGCAAGGTCAAAGATCAGGATCCCCATTTCTCCGTGGATAGCGGGGAAGTCTCCGTCGGGTGTAAAACCGAAATCGGGTTGCTTTACCCTCTTCAGGTAATAATCCATTCCCTTCCAGCCTGTTTCCTCATCCAGGCCCAGGATCATGCGCACCTTCTTCTCCGGAACGACGCCGGCATCCTTTAAGGCCTTCATGGCATAAAAGGCCGCAACGGTGGGTCCTTTATCATCAATGGCTCCACGCCCGTATATCCTGTCCTCTACCAGCTCGCCGCCAAAGGGATCGTAATCCCAGTCCTTCCCTTCCGGCACCACATCCAGATGACACAGGATCCCCATGATTTCATCACTGGTTCCGATCATCTCGCCCTCTTCATCCAGCAAATAGCCGCCGAAATCGATGTGTCCACCATAGTTGTCGATATTCTCCGTGTCAAAGTCTTCTTTTTTTGCTTTTTTCAGCATATATTCAAATGCTTCCTGCACGCCCGCACCAAAGGGAGCATCACCAAGGGGCTCAGCGGCAACGCTCTTTATCGCGATCAACTCCTGAAGGGTGTTGATCATTTCCTCCCTGTATTCGTCTATCAGATCTAAATAATTTCTCTCCATTATTTTATCCCCTCCCAGTTTATTCTATCCCGGTGACATGAGCGTATACATTCTCATAGAAAACCGTGAAACCGATTACCTCCTTTGATGCGAAGCATCTCAAAGGAGGCGGTTTTCGAGAGGATCATGCGCTCACATCACTGTATGGTTCTGATATACTCATCCCCCAGCAAATCTCTGATATCGGCTAAGGCCTGTTCTGCCCGAGACAGATGTCCCGATTCGGCGAGGGAAGGATTCTCCGGCAGGTCGTCATCCAGAGGAATGATGGTATAAACGTCTTTTCCATTCTTTTTGTACTTATCCACCCAGACAGGGATGACATCCATGTTGACGGAGCGCACTTGTGCGGTACTTTTCATATATTCAAGATGAACCCGTGCTATGATACCCTGTTCCGTATACCGGTTGTCCAGCGTTTCCGTTCTCTGGTTGGAAATAAAGTTCCCCATGGAATAAAAAACAGGGACCTCCCTGCCTGTTGTCTCGTCTGAGAGCATTTCCATTCCCTGAATCACATGGGGATGAGACGAAAAAATCACATCTGCGCCGTAACTAGCCGCTTCTCTTGCCATATATTGCTGGTACTCGTTTGGAGAGCGCTGATATTCCTCACCCCAATGGAAATAGCAGATTACGATCTCCGCCCCGTCGGCTCTGGCATTCTGTATGCTCTGCTGTACCTTCAGCAGATCCTCATCCAGTGTGTTGTAATTGAAGGTATTTAATAGCGCCCAGGCATCGCTGGAAACCTCATTTCCGTTGATGGTTGGGATCGAGTCGATGATAGGAGTCTCATACAAATATGCGACAATCCCTATCTTCACATTCTTTACCTCGAGAATGGTAAAATCTTTTTCACCGTCCAGATGGGTGCCAGCTGTCTCAAGGCCTGCCTCCCTGGCGATTTCAAGGGTTCTTTTCATCCCGGATATGCCTTTATCCATGATATGGTTGTTGGCCGTCAGTGCCACGTCGAAGCCGGCTTTTTTCAAGGCCGCAGCCAAACTTTCCGGTGCGTTGAATACGGGATATCCCGTATAACTCCCCCCGGCAAAGGTGGTCTCAAGATTGCACAAGGCCAGATCCGACTTTTCAATATATTTTTTTACGTACTCAAAATTATTGTCAAAATTATAGGATTCAGTGCTGGGGTCATATTGCGCTGGTATTTGCGGCTTATGAACCATGACATCTCCAACCGCAGATATCATAAGAGAAATCGCTTGCTCCTCCACAAAAGGAGGCTGTGCGGGTTCGACTTCCGGTTCTTCCTCATGCAAAAGAGGCGGGATTATGATCCATAGTCCCACCGCAATGATTAATCCTGCCAATATGATATAATACTTTTTCATAGGATTGTGTGCTCCCTAGACGGATTCCACTCCGGCAATCTCCGGATACTGCTCCTTAAGAATTCTTTCAATCACGCCCTTCAAGGTTGCCTGTGCCCCAGGGCATCCGTGGCAAGCGCCCTGCAGCCTTACTTTGACAATTTTGTCTGCTGTGTATTCCACAAATTCCACATCTCCGCCGTCTCTCTGTAAAAACGGACGAATGTTTTCAATCGCTGCTTTAATATTCGGTTCCATGTTTTTCCTCCTTATCGCCATGTAGGCTCAACTGTATATATATGAACAAATTTACCATTTATTATGGTCTTAATCGATACGGATTTGATTGGGTCTCCATTCGCGTCAAAGGTAATATTCCCACATGCCCCGGCGAAATTCTTTGTTGCAGCCAGCTGCGTTCTGATTGCCTCCCCATTCACCGAGGTTCCTGCGGAACCGATGGCATGAACGGCGAGCAAATAGGCATCAAACCCAAGAGCGACATCGCTTGGCGGCTCAGCATCCTCTCCGTATTTTTCCCGGTAAGCCTTTAAAAATACTTCCGTATTTTCTGTGATCCCTGCCTCCGGATCAAAGTAGGTAGAGAAGGCCGCTCCTGCAACAGCAGTTCCGCCATCCTTCACGAAGTCCTCGCTTTCCCACTTATGAGTACCGATAAAAAGTAACTGAATTCTCATTTCCTCCGCCTGCTTCATGATCTTTATTGCATCGGAATTCTTGCTGGCAAGAAGCACGACTCCGGTTCCGGAATCCTTCACCTGCTGAAGCTGCTTTTTAAAATCCTCTCTTTTGGAGGTATACTCAATGACATTGGAAATGGCATTTTCATCTCCGGTCAGCTGAACCATCTTGTCCATGAAGGTCTGTGATACGGCGGCGGCATAATCGTCATCCGCGTCTCTGAATATCGCTGCCTTGCTTGTCCCGATCTGCTCTACGGTATACTTGGCCAATGCCACACCCTGAAAGGATTCTACAAAACAGGTCCGGAACGAATACTCACTGCTGCTTGTCACCAAGGGATTTGCCGATGTGATGGTGATGGAAGGGATATTCGCATTGGTAAAGTACTCCACGCCCACAAGTGACAGTGTACTTCCATAGCTTCCCAGTACGATGGAGACCTTCTTGTCAACCAGATCCTTCGCGGTGGAAGCGGCCACATCAATATCGGATTTATTGTCCGCGTACACCAATTCCACTTCTTTGCCAAGGACCTCCGGGAACAGCTCATGGGCAAGTTCAATTCCCTGCAATTCCAGTTCTCCATGTTCTTTTTCTTTTCCGGATAACGGTTCAAACACGCCAATTCGTATCACATCCGTATCCTCTGTATCTCCCGTAAGAAAAGTGCTTGTAAAGTTATTCAGTGTCGTACAACCTGAAAGCAAGGTGGTGAATAGGAATATGAGCATGACAATTGCTGCAATTTGTCTTTGTTTCATTTGCATTGTTCTCTCCAAGATAAAATATCATAAACTTCTCGCTTTAAATCGGTTTAATATGGTTCTACGAATGATTTGTAAACGAACTTGTCGCTCTGGATGGTCTTTATAACAGCAGGCTTGATCGCGTCCCCGTTATCATCAAAGGTAATATACCCGGTCGATCCTTCAAAATCCTTTGTCTTTGCGAGGGTATCTCTGAGGGTAGGTCCGTCTGCCGTTCCGGCCTTCTGAACCGTTTCGAGCGCCAGCAAGTAAGAATCGAAGCCAAGCGCGGTTACGCCGTCAGCGAGAGTGTCCTTGCCATACTTCTTCGCATAAGCGTCAAGAAATTCCTTTGTTCTTTCCGTCTGCGGGGCAGCAGGATCATAAAAGCTGGTGTAAACAGCGCCTTCTGCCGCTTCACCTGCAATCTGGATTACTTTAGGCGTTTCCCAGGTGTTGCCGCCCAAGAACGGAATCGTGATTCCGAGCTGTCTGGCCTGTTTCATGATCTGCGCGGATTCCGTGAAGTTGCCCGGGAAGAAGATGGCCTGAGCATCAGAGTCCTTGATCGCGGAAAGCTGGGCCCTGAAGTCATTTTCGCCTGCGTTGTAGCTACCTATGCTTGTGATGCTGTTTTCATCTCCAGTCAGCAGCTTGAAGTTTTCCATGAAGACCTTGACAAGGGTTATGGAATAGCCGCTGGACTCTTCCTGGATAACGGCGATCTTCCTGTAGCCGCCTTCCTTGAATGCATAGTTTGCCATTACTTTTCCCTGGAACGGATCAGTGTAGCATACTCTGAAGTAGTATTCATTTCCGAGGGTTACGAGCGGATTTGTGCAGGATGTTCCGATTGCAGGCACCTGCGCTTTTTTAAAGATCGGTCCTGCAGCAATCGAATTGGAGCTTCCCCAGCTGCCCAGTACGATGTTTGCACCAAAATTCTCCACTAGTTTTTTTGCCGCGTTTTCAGATTCGATTCTGTCGGATTTGTTGTCAGCATACATGAGCTCTACAGGGATTTCTGTTCCGTCAATGGTTACAGTCGGATAAAGCATATGGGCAAGATCAATACCCTGCTTTTCCAGCTCTCCGCCGGCTGCATTCGCACCTGTCAACGGTTCAAATACTCCGATCTTGATCGTTTCTGGCAGTGCGCCTTCTTCGCCGGCTGTATCTCCACCGCCGCAGCCTGCCATGAATGCAGACAGCATCAGCGTAGTCACCAACAAAGATGAGACTTTTCTCATTATTTTTCTCCTTTATTGTTACTCTCCCAGGTAAGCCTTCCTAACCTGGTCGTTGACCAGGAGTTCTTTTCCCGTACCGGAAATAGTGACGACTCCGGTTTCCATTACATAGCCGTAATCAGAAATTTCCAGAGCTGCCTTCGCGTTCTGCTCGATCAGCAACACGTTCACTCCCGCCTTGTTGATCTCCTTGACGATGTTGAAAATGTCCTTTACGATAAGGGGCGCAAGTCCGAGGGATGGTTCGTCCATCATCAGGAGCTTGGGACGGCCCATCAGTGAGCGGGCTACCGCCAGCATCTGCTGTTCTCCTCCGGAAAGCGTCCCTGCCGGCTGCCATATTCGTTCTTCCAACCGCGGGAAAAGTTCCAATACCCATTTCCTATCTTTGGCGATTTCAACTTTGTCTTTTCGTGTATATGCGCCGAGGGCGATATTTTCATCTACTGTAAGATCCGGGAATACTCTTCTTCCTTCTGGAGTGAGTATGACACCGCTTTTGACGATATCCTTCGTTTTTTGATTCGTGATATCTTTTCCGTCATAAACAACCGAGCCGGAAGTTTTCTGGATTAGACTCATGATCGCTTTCAGGGTCGTGCTCTTCCCCGCTCCGTTGGCACCGATCAGGGAAATGATTTTGCCGTCTTCTACGTTCAGGCTGATGCCTCTCAGGGCGTGAATTCCACCGTAGTGGACTTGTAAATCCTTAATTTCCAGCATTATTCATCCACCCCCAGATAAGCTTCGATTACTCTCGGATTGTTCTGGATCTCGGCAGGATTGCCTTCCGCAATATTGATCCCGTAATCCAGGACATAGATCCTTTCGCAGACTCCCATGACCAGTTGCATATGGTGCTCGATCATCAAAATCGAAAGATCAAAATCATCCCGGATCCTACCGATAAAATGCATTAGTTCATCGGATTCCTGCGGATTCATGCCTGCCGCAGGTTCATCCAATAGAAGCAGAGATGGCTTTGTGGCCAATGCTCTGGCGATTTCAAGGCGCCTCTGCTTGCCGTAAGGCAGCGAGGAAGCGATATCATTCTTATTTTTGTCAAGACCGAGAATCCGCAGAAGGCTCATCGCATCCTCTCTCATCCACTGTTCCTCCTTGCGGTTCAACCGGAAGGTGGCAGAAAAAATATTCGCCTTGATATTCATATGTTTTGCTATCAGTACGTTTTCAAAAACAGTGAGGTCTTTGAAAAGCCTGATATTCTGGAAGGTTCTGGCAACCCCCATTTTGGTGATCCGGTCAGGAGATAGGATCATTGATTTTGTATATTTCCCCTTGTTTTCCCCTTGGTAAAACTCTTTCATTTTCCCACGGGGATAATTGGTTATGATTAAATTATCATTCAGATACAGTGCTCCGTTGGTCGGCGCATACACTCCCGTCACGACGTTGAATGCCGTGGTTTTCCCTGCGCCATTCGGTCCGATCAGTCCGATGATCTCGCCTTTTCGAACTTCAAGGCTTAGATTATTAACCGCAACGACCCCTCCAAACTGCATTGTAATGTCTTCCAGACGAAGCACGCTTGGTTTTACGTTATCCATTCAGAGCTCCTCCTTTTTTCGAATTTCCCCAAAGTCTGTTTTTGACTCTTTTGAAGAGATTGAGCAGGCCATCCCAAGAGAATTCCTTCTGTCCCATGATGCCTTTTCTCCAGAAAAGAACCACCAGCATGAGGATGAGCGAAAAAACGACCATTCTGAATCCGGTACGAAGCAGCGGCACCTGAAAATCTCCGATCATCATTGTCTGATCGAGGAAACGCAGCCACCATTCCTTTGCCGCTGTAACCAGAAAAGCCGCAAGAATACTTCCTGTCACGCTTCCCATGCCTCCGATTACAATAATAAGAAGAATGTTGTAGGTCAGCATGATCGGGAATGTGGTCGAAGTGATCGCTCCAAGGTACATTGCCAGTAAAGCGCCGGAAATCCCCGTAAAAAACGAACTGATGATAAACGCCATCTGCTTGTGGGTCGAAAGCCTAATTCCCATTGCCTCCGCCGCGATCTCATCCTCCCGGATTGCTTTGAAGGCCCGCCCGTAGGAACTGGTCAGGAGCAACACGATGATCGCAATGCAGATACCTGCAACGATGAAAGGAGTATAATAAGATGGATTTCCAGGAATGCTGTTCAGTCCCAGCGATCCATTGGTGATACGGTTAAAAGGCGAGCTGCCCACAAGGATCCTGACGATTTCAGAGAATCCCAAAGTGGCAATCGCAAAATAATCACTCTTGAGGCGAAGTACCGGAGCGCCTACGATGGCGGCCAGCAGCGCTGCGAGCAATCCGCCTGCAATGATGCCAATCCACAGCGGAAGCTCAACATCTGCAAGTGAATCGGCGATTCCGTAAAGATAATATACATTAGCCTTTTTATCCACCGGTATGGTCAATACCGCATAGGTGTAGGCCCCTATCGCCATAAAACCTGCCTGCCCGAGGGAAAACTGTCCCGTGAAACCATTCAGCAGGTTCATGGAAACTGCTACAAGCGCGTAAATCGTGCCGAGCTGCAGCACGGTCCGCAGCATCGATGAGCTGGAGACTTCTTCACCGACATAGAAGATAAAAGCCGCGATTACAAGCCCTGCAATGATGGAACAAATGGTTTTTGTCTTTTTCGTCATAATCTACACCTTCTCCGCTAAATTTTCGCCAAACAAGCCCGTTGGCCTGAACATGAGCACGGCAATCAGCAGAACAAATGTGAAGACATCGCTGAATTCCGAATACCCTGCCGCTTTGATGAATGTTTCGCTAAGGCCGATCAGGAACCCGCCCAGTACGGCGCCGGGAATGCTTCCGATCCCGCCGAAAACCGCAGCGACGAAGCACTTCAGCCCGGGGAGCGAGCCTGCAAGAGGAAATACGGACGGACGCGGCGTAAAATAAAGCATGGAGCCCAGAGCCGCCAGAAAGCATCCTATGATAAATGTGACGCTGATAACGGTGTTGATCTCGATCCCCATCAGCTTAGCCGTCTCGAAATCCTTGGACACAGCCCGCTTTGCCAATACCGTAGCTCCTACTGTAACGATCGATGGAAAAGAGTACAAAATCGAATTGGTCGAAGTTGACAACCAGTCCGACAAGACTGCTGCCGTAACAGCTGCGCAGTCGCTGCTCTCTCAGGGCGTTGTTTCTGTGATCGGTTCCTATGGCTCAGGCGTATCGATTGCTGCCAGTCAGACTTTTGTTGATGCAGGCGTTCCTGCGGTAGGTGCTTCTTGCACAAATCCTCAGGTTACTCTTGGAAACGACGTTTATTTCAGAGTTTGCTTCCTTGACCCGTTCCAGGGCACTGTAATGGCAACATATGCTACAGAGCAGGGATATAAGAATGCTGCGGTCATCGGACAGAATGGCGACGACTATTCCACAGGTCTTGCGGGATACTTCAAAAAAGCATTTGAAGAACAGGGCGGAACCATTGTTGCAGATGAAACGTACCAGACAAACGAGTCGGATTTCAATGCGATCCTGACAACAATCAAGGCTGCGAATCCAGATGTCGTATTCATTCCTTCTTCCATCACCACAGTAACTTTGATTCTGCCTCAGATCAAGGCAAATGGAATCAATGCACAGGTACTTGCCGGTGACACATGGGAAAATGCAACAATCATTTCAAATGAATCCGTTGGCGTTGCATTCTCAACTTTCTTTGATGAAAATGACACGAGCAACCCGATCGCTGCAAAATTTGTCACAGACTTCAAGGCATATCTGAATTCAAATCCTAAGAATATAACTTACAATGCCAATACTGATACCGTTGCAGCGGTTTCCGCGCTCGGATATGATGCGTATATGGCTATTTACACTGCGCTCCAGTCATTGGACGGAAGCGGTACAGAATTGAATTCCATGATGATCCGTGACGCTCTTGCAAAAGTAAGCTTTGACGGCGTTACCGGAAAGATTTCCTTCGACGACAACGGCGATGCGATCAAGGATACTGCCTATATCAAGACGATTTCGGAAGAATCCGTGACAAGCAAGGAATTCAAGTTCATAAAGACTCAGACAGTAGAATAATTGCAGCAGGCCTTTGAAGGCTTGACGCGGATAATTTCTTGCAGTTATCGAGGCGGTAGAGCTATCCTCCGCCTCGATATAACTCACATAAGTAGAAAATTTTCTACTTATGTGTTAAAATGCACAACAATGCGGCGGGGGGTTGATTGACCTCCCTCCGTTGTTTCTGCAGTTTGCAAAGATGTGTCAAGCTGCGTACTTGATATATCTTTACAAATTGAACAAATATAAATCTAGGAGGCAAATAGATAATGACCACAACAGCGCTTTTCCAATACTGTCTGGCAGGCATTTCAATCGGTGGGATATATGCCCTCATCGCAATCGGATATACAATGGTATACGGTATTTTGCGCCTAATCAACTTCGCTCACGGTGATATTTTTATGATGGCGGCTTACTTCATGATCTTTGCCATGGTTGATTTCATGATACCCTGGTATATCTCCGCGGTTATTGTGATTATTAGCACG
>Ga0366778_1090_pt1 | contig 11955 bp, 10 predicted proteins | sample BONcelHN113001E9_FD_207058 | JGI IMG/M metagenome (GOLD analysis project Ga0366778, IMG submission 207058) | Enriched cells from coal bed in the Powder River Basin, Montana, United States - BONCAT cells N11 rep2 HSBNCT.N11.300.1.E9 ...
TATAATATGAGCCGATCTATCATTGTGTGTCATTTTCACGAATCGTGAATTTATATTTTCGGAACGCCTCTGATTTTATCCAGCAAAGCCTGCATATCATCGGGCAGTGGCGCTTCCAGTTCCATAAACTGATTGGTAACAGGATGACGAAAGGATAAATATCTTGCATGGAGCGCTTGCCGCTCAATGAGCCACACAGAGGCTTCTCCGTATAGCACGTCTCCAACGATGGGATGGCCGATGTGGGACATATGTACCCTGATCTGATGGGTCCTCCCTGTCTCCAGCACAAGCTCCACCAAGGTATATCCTGTTTCAAACCGTTCCAATACTTTATAGTGGGTTACAGAGGGATAGCCGTCCTGGGTCACTGCACGTTTCACATGATCCTCCTGTTCCTTGTCTATGGGAAGATCCACAGTCCCTTCCTCTTCCGAAAGGCTCCCATTTACCACAGCCAGGTATTTTTTCATAACTCCGTTCACACTCATCTGTTTCGATAGGTTATCCTGGCAATGGGAATTTTTTGCAATTGCCAGAAGGCCGGAAGTGTCCATATCCAGCCGGTTGATGAACCGAATTTTAAAGTGTTTGTGATTCTCCATCATATACTTCATGATGCCGTTTGCCATGGTGTGACAAGGATGGCCCTTGGTTGGATGCACCACATACCCCGGCTGCTTGTTAATAATCAGAAGATCATCATCCTCATATACGACTGTAATCGGTATATTCTCCGGTTCAAAATCACTTTGCTCCTTCGGGAGGAATACAGTAATCCTGTCTCCAGGCTCACCCTTCTCATACATTTTTACCATGGTACCATTGAGCTGAACAAGGCTATTCACCTTGAGTTTCGTCATAAGCCGAGACGAAAACTTGAAATTACGTTTTAAGAGCTCCTTTATCGGGAGCTCTTTGTCATTTTCTTTAATCATATATTCAAATTTACTCTGATTCATAAATTGCTCTTCTTTCATATAATAAAAATTACTGAGCGGCCTCTTATAAGAATTTGCTCTTCACCTTCGTCCAGAAATCATAATTCTCAAACCGAAGAAGCTTGACGATGGATTCGGAAAACTCCAGATAGATTTCATCAACGGAATCATGGAGGTGTTCCATGCTGTCCGCTACAATCAGTAACCCCTGCCCGCCCGAATGCTCCGGATTGATCCTGATGGATAGATCCGGGGGTAGGATCAGGCTTGAAGTAAAGGAACGGTATGCCGTTGTATTCATTGGGGCAATCGGTGTAACCTGCAGCAGATTCAGCCTGGGATCTACGATGCTTCCTCCCAGAGAATAGTTATATGCGGTACTTCCTGCCGGTGTTGCTACCAGGATTCCGTCTCCGCTAAATCGTTCGATAAAGCTGTCACCAATGGAAATATTCAGGTGGATCGCACGGGACAACTCCCCTTTGATCAGGATTTCATTCAGTCCTTTGTATTCGAACCGATCTTCTCCCACAGTGACCACGGCTTTTACCGTCTTTAGGTGCTGGATCTCATATTTTCCCTGTTTGTATTTAAAAATAAATTCGTCCAGTCCATCCGGATGCAGCTCCTGAAAGAACCCCAGATGTCCTGTATTGATCCCAATAAACGGGATATCAGGGAAATCATATTTATGAAGCGTCTCTAAAAACGAACCGTCTCCCCCGATACAAATGATAAGCTCTGCTTCCGGATCGTATTCGCGGGGAACCACAAATTCGCTTTTCTCCAATTTTCTTTTCAAAAGCTTCTTCGTATCCCGCGATAAAATAGTATCATTTGCAAATACATTTATGATTTTCATAAAAGTTGATCCTCCGCAAGGCTAGTGATTTTGGAGCCTTGTTACAGTTTACACCAGTTTTTCAATTTCTACAATAAGCTTTTCAAAGGCGTCCATTGCCTGGATGATCGGATCCCGTTTCCCCATATCCACTCCTGCGGTCTTGAGCAGCTCGATCGGGTAATCTTTTTCTCCTGTTTTGAGGAATTCAATATATGCATCCCTTGCAACCGGCCCTTCCTTCAAAATTTTTGAGGAGATTGCCGCTGCAGCGGAATATCCGGTTGCATATTTATATACATAAAAGGCTCTGTAGAAATGTGGGATCCTCGCCCATTCCATATCAATCTGAGGATCATAAGCCACCTTTTCACCGTAGTACTTCCGGTTCAGTTTTCCGTATTCTTCACTAAGCCACTCTGCAGTAAGCACCTCTCCGTTCTCCACTGCTTCATGGGTCAGCTTCTCGAATTCTGCAAACATGGTCTGACGGAACAGAGTGGTTCTGAACTCTTCGATATATAGATTCAGAAGATATTTCTTTTCCTCCGGATCTTTGCTGGTATTCAGAAGGTGATGCATCAGCAGGGCCTCATTGACCGTAGATGCTACCTCCGCAGTAAAAATAGAGTGTCCTCCATATACAAAAGGTTGATTTTTCCTTGTGTAATACGAATGCATAGAGTGACCCATTTCGTGTACTATGGTGAAGACATCCTTCAGCTTTCCATTATAATTCAGAAGAATATAAGGCATTCCGTCGTAGCTGCCAAAGGAATATGCGCCGCTTGTTTTCCCTTCATTTTCATAAACGTCGATCCAGCCCGCATCGATTCCCTCATTCATTTTTCCGATATAGTGATCGCCTAAAGGCGTCAGCCCTTCCCTCATCAAGTCAAGCGCTTTTTCATAAGGGATTTCTTCCTTCGGCATTTCAACAAGCGGAACATACATATCATACATATGAACCTCGTCAACTTTCAGGAGCTTCCGCCGAACCTCTACATAACGGTGCAGCAGATCAAGCCTGCTGTTCACCGTATCAATGAGATTATCATAAACCTCCGTTGGCACATTATCACCGGAAAGCGCCGCTTCACGGGCAGAGCCGTATTTTCTGATTCTGGCAGTGATTACATCGGTTTTCGTGTTGTAGTTATAGGTTGTAGCCAGAGTGTTTTTCAAATCTTCATAGGCTTTGTACATATGCTCGAAAGCATCTTTTCGGACTCTTCGGTCATGAGATTCCATAAAACCGATATATCTTCCGTGGGTGACCTCCACTTCATCTCCATCTTCATCGACAATGGTTCCAAATTTGATGTCAGCATTGTTGATCATAGAGAATACGTCGTTGGTAGCGCCTGCGATTTCACTGAACTGCGCCATAAGATTCTCTTCCGCTTTGGAAAGTACGTGTGCCTTTTCTCTCAGGAGGTCATTGATGGCATGCTTATACAGCCCGAGTCCATCCGGCGTTTCCAAATATCCCTTAAGTTTTTCCTCAGGGATTTCCAACAGCTCAGGTGTAAAAAAGGATAAATATGAGGAGGCTTTCGCAATCAAAGAACCCGCTTTGTCGCTCATAGCCTGATACCGAGTGACCCGGTTATCTTCGTCCTTTTTCATTCTGGCATAGGTATAAACTTTCTCCAGGATCAGCCAGATCGTATCCTTTTTTTGCAGTGCTTCCAAAAGAACCTGCGGGCTTTCGCCCAATCTGCCCGAATAGGCTGCAAAGTCCTTTGCCTTGTCTTCCACCGTTTTATAATCTACTTTCCACTGTTCTTCATCCGGATACATTTCTTCAATTTTCCATTTATATTTCGGATCGATCTGATCTCTCTTCTTCATTTCTTTTCCCATGCTATATCTCCTTTTTTTCTTTTTTCTATTTACATTTTATCCTTTATTAATTAATATTATTATAGCATACAATACAATACTGTAAGTATGCTACAATGAACGCTTCCTTGCAGCGAAGCTGTACTCAATCCTATGCGTTCATTATAACATGTAATTTTGCTCTGTGAACATGTTTCATTGATTCCTACCTTGCGGCTACGCCGCACTCAATGGTGGAATCAATATATCATGTAACATGATACTGTAAACATGATTCAATGGTTCTTACCTTACAGCAACGGCTAAGCCTCCGACTCGCTGCGCTCACTGCTGTCCGTTTTGCCAATCCAAGCAAGCTTGGGGCAAAAAGGCAACGCTGCATCTCAATATTAAGAACCATTATAACAGTAAATCATTTTACTTCAACAACGAAAGGACACTTAATTTTTATGGATAATCGACCGATCGGGTTTTTCGACTCAGGTCTTGGCGGACTCACATGCATACCCTATTTAATGAAAGCTTTACCAAAAGAGCGCATTATCTATTTCGGTGACACCGCTCGTACACCATACGGCTCGAAAGCGCCTTCTACCATCCGCCTCTTTTCGATGCAGATTGCAGATTTTCTAGTCAAAGAAAACGTAAAAATGATCGTTATCGCATGTAACACCGTCAGTTCAACATGCCTGGCGGAATTACAACAAAAGTATCCCTCGATTCCCATCGTCGGAATCATTGAACCAACGGCAGAGGTCGTAGCAAATACCTGCAGTGACGTGGAACAGATCGGGATCATCGGCACAAAAGTGACAATTAAGAGCAAAGCATATGAGGATCTGATCCATAAAAGGAATGCAAAGCTTAATTTATATACGACCCCTTGCCCAACCTTTGTTCCGCTTATTGAAGAAGGCATCATACAAAATGAAATCATGGATCTATCCATTCGATATTACCTGGATCACTTTATTTCTTATAATAAAATTGACACGCTCGTATTGGGCTGTACCCATTACCCGCTGATTAGAAGAAACATAGAAAAAATATATCCTGGTTTACGAATTATTGATCCATCGGAGGAAATCATTCAAAATATCATAACCCAATTGAGAATGAATAAGCTTCTTTCCGAAGAACCAATTTCTGACAATACCTTCTATGCCAGTGACTTGTCAGAGAATTTTGTCAACATGATTAACCGGATTTTCGAAAATTCTGAGTTTAAGGTCGCTTTTAAGAGCTTTGAACTGGATACTTACAAATGAGGTGTTTAAATGGATTTTAATGATCTACTGAAATTACTTGAAATAGACTCGTCCGATGAGTTCGGATATTTTGAACACTTCGCCGCGCTAATCGAGTGCGACGAAGAGATTCCTTATGATCTCTTTTATAAAATACTGACTGATGTAGATTCTGATACGCTGATCGATCTGACCGACAATTACTTTGAAGACATTCTGCAGGGAATGCCTGAGGATGCCATCGATATCTACACGTTGTTGAGCACGATCAAGCAAGCCCTCGTCGGACTTGCTAAGAATGCAACGAATCCGGAAGAGCATATCTCCTATGTGGATGAATTGTTCAAATTCAGAGCCTGGTACATTTTTGACAGCATTGTACATCTGAAACGGCTCAGTGATAATGTAAAAAGAGATGACACCGTTTTTGAGGCACTTTCTCTCTATCGATTAGAAAAGCTGAACGAAGATCAATACCGTTACGATTTTTCCGATTGTCTGGATTATGAAATCGACGAGTATTCCATCTCCATCGACGCAAAACTGGATGAGGAATACGAAGAAATAATAGAAGAAGACGAAGACCTCTATGAAGAAGGCCTTATCGACAAAGAATTCCCTGTCATTGACGGTGACTTTGGAGAAGAAGAGGAAGAGGAATACTAGAATGCATAAATAAAAATATGGCCATTGCCCTCCAATGTCTTTGGGAAGCAATGGCTATTATGTATCTTGAATGACTGAATTAATTTGAAGGAGAGTAGTAAATGGAAAAACAGGATTTAATTAAAATTGCAGAGAATTTTATACAACATTCGCAGGACAACTACATATCAGAGGAGACCGCCATTTCGAAACATGTTTCCGGTCTAAAGCTTTATGATGCTCCAATTTTTGCTTTTGGTGCTGCCGATGACGAATATTTTAATTTACTGAAACAACCGTCGGCAATTGGAGAGCACTTCATGCTCCCCAAGGAATGGCTTCCGCAAGCAAAAACTGTCATATCCTATTTCCTACCTTTCAGTGAAGAAGTCAGAATAGGAAATAGTAAAAATATGACTTGGCCTTCCGAGGAATGGCTTCATGCTAGAATTGAAGGTCAGAGCCTGTTAATCAAACTTTGCATGCACATAAAGTCCGAACTGAAAAATGCCGGACAGGAAAGCCTTATACCCGCTATGGATGGACGATTCTGGTCCAATGCCGACGGTCCGGAGCATGAGGTTAAATTTACATCGAGCTGGTCTGAAAGGCATGTCGCCTTCGTATGCGGGCTTGGAACCTTCGGCCTTTCCAAAGGATTGATTACAAAAAAAGGAATGGCCGGTAGGTTTGGCAGTATCATCACAGAGCTGTATCTGCCGCCGGACGCGAGAGAATATCAAGATATTTACGAATACTGCTCCATGTGCGGAATATGTGCGAAGAATTGTCCTGTAAATGCTATTTCCAGGGAAAATGGGAAGAATCACACAATATGCTCTACATTTTTAGACGAAACTATGATAAAATACCATCCCAGATATGGCTGCGGAAAATGTCAGGTACATGTGCCCTGCGAAACTAAAATACCGCATCATCAATAACAATTAAAAAAAGAAACCTGTTTGGGATACGAATGTATGATCAAACAGGTTTTTATTCATTTAATTCTATTTTCCAAGATATTTTTGAACGTACTCAACATCCGATGGGGTGTCGATGTATTTCGTCCCGCGTTTCTGCCGGGTCTCTCTTCCCTTTCCGGTGATCAGAATGATTGTATTATCGGCTGCATTGGCGATGGCTTCGCGGATTGCCTCTTCCCTGTCCGGTATGATGGCATAACTGCACGCCTGCTTTTCGACGTGCTCAGCAATCTCTTCACATATCTTTAGCACCGGCTCTTCTCCGGCATCCTCTTCAGTAATATATACCTGATCAGAGTATTTCCCCGCAATCTCTCCCAGCTCTTTTCTCCTCCCTAATGCCTTCTTTCCCGGGCAGCCGAATACGATGGTAATCTTCTTGTTGGGATATTCCTTCAATGTGGATTGAAACAGCGTTTCAAAGCTCAGCTTATTATGGGCGTAATCTACGATGACCTGAAGGTTTCTGCTCTTGCTTGCATAAACCTCCATCCTGCCGCTGACTCTAGCCTTTTTCAAGCCTGCGGCCACAAAGGACATCGGGATTTCAAGGCATTGGGAAATGGAGATGGCAGCCAGCGCATTCTGTACATTGAACAGCCCCGCCATGGTAATCTTGAACTCTTTCACAAAATCCTTAGTTCTCACCATAAAACTGATGCTCTTGCCCGACTTGACGATATCATAACCATAAACATCCGCCTTATCATCCAAACCGAAGGTCACAACATGAGGACAGGCCGTTGAGGCCTCTAAAACCCTGTCGATCTGGTCACTGTTGATATTCACGCACGCCATCCTGCACTGTCTGAAAAGCCTAAGTTTTGATTCCAAATAATCCTCAAAACTGCTATGCTCTATGTCACTGATATGGTCCTCCCCTATATTTAAGAAGCAGCCCACGTCGAAGGTGATTCCCAGTGTTCTGTCATATTTCAAGGCCTGGCTGGAAACCTCCATGCTAAGATATTCGATCCCACTGCTCACCGCGTTGCTGAAATGCTTATGAAGCTCCATGGCCTCTGGTGTGGTCAGATGGGATTCCTCATTGATCACACCATCGTAGTTATCAATTCCTGATATAATCGCGCTTAACGGCTTTTTCTTTTCCTTTAAATACTCATCCAGAATGAATTTCATAAAATAGGCTGTCGTTGATTTCCCTTTCGTTCCTGTAATACCAATGGTCCTCAGGTCTTTCCATATCTGATTGTAGTAGTAGTCGGCGATGAGGGCCATGGTTTTACGGATATCATTGACGATGATACAGGAAACACGCTCATCTGCTTTACCCAGATCATATTTTGTTTCGCTGATGTAGCAGATGGCTCCTTTTGCTACCGCTGACTTCAAATAATCAACGGAAAAATGGCTCCCCTTGCAGACAAACAACGTATCCTTCACGATATCCATGGAGCTATAGGAAATATAGCGAATCAAACTGTTCTGATGATCCATCCCGATTTTATAGTCGCTCACCAGTTGGTGATCTTCCAACAGCTTTAAATACCCAGTCAGACTGTGAAGTGTTTTATCCATCGTACTTTACTCCTTCATTTGATCTTTCCGCCGCAGGTAAGGATCGACTGATCCGTTAGTATCTCCATGGCGTCTATGTAAAAATTGGGCAGATGATATAATTCTTTAAAACAGGATAGCTCTGTGCAGGCAAGAATCGCCGCTTGACAGCCTTGTCCGAGAATTTCCTCCTGTACTGTCATAAAGTCAGAGAAATCAATTTCTCCGCCGTTTTTCACGCCGTCATAGATGATCTTCATTACCAGCTTTTGTGAATCAGCGCTTGGAATGACAGGTGTAATCCCTGCTTTTTCCAGCGCCTTTTGATATAAACCGGTACGGATCGTTCCATCGGTAGCCAAAACGGCAATTTTAAGATCCGGCTCATGAAACACAGCAGCGATATGGGATGCCGTTTCCTCAACCATATTGATGATGGGAATAGCAACGTTCTCCTGTAGCCTGTCCAGTAGTACATGGGAAGTATTACATGGTATGGCGATTACTCCGGCGCCACCCTGTTCCAGCATCTGCGCATCCTTTAAAAGCAGATGGAACAGTTCCTCTGTACGCCCCCCTAGTATCTCCCCTGTGCGATCCGGCATGGTTGCATGGCTGAGTATGATCATATTCAGATGCTCCTGGTCACAGTTGGCATCCGTTTTTTCGATGATCCTTTTATAAAAGAGCTGCGTAGCCAGAGGTCCCATTCCCCCCAACACACCTAGAACCTTTCTATCGTCTATCCACATAAATCCTTATCCTCATTATCTTTGTTTACCAAGATACTTCCAGTATTTGTAATATTCACCTAGTTGAGATTTGCATAACCTGAGCATTCTGCACAAGCCGGTATCCTTTTTATAAAACAATGGATTCACATAATTTCCGGACTGTATTAAAGCTCTCATTTCCTTTCGGTATTCCTCCGGCTTGATATAGCGAAAGGCCACTCCTTTCGGAACGACGAGCCATAGTGATTTTTCCGTGATGATTTTCAATTCTATTTCTTTCTGTTCTATATAATCTTCTACAAGATACTTTGCAATATTCTGTCCTGCACCGGTCACATAAAAATTGCTTCTTCCCTGCCGGGTATTGATTTCGAAGACCTTAAATTTTCCGTCTCTTTGGTCGTATTTAATGTCAAAATTAGAAAACCCGATATAGTGCATGTCTTCCAGCAGCTTTTTAAACTTTTCCGTTACCTCTTCATTGTGCTCTGTGATGATGACCGCATGATTCCCAATGCCGTGGGGCGTATGTACCTCTAGCAGCACATGGCCCAGTGACATCAGCTTCACCTTACCGTTCTGATCGGAATAATTGGTCAGCACCCGCATATAAGTATCATCTCCGGGAATAAAATCCTGAATGATGAGGGAATCTTCATAACCGGAGCCATAAATATCGCTAAGAATACGCAGGAGCTCTTTTCTGTCTTTCGCCTTGTATACCTTTTTCTGCGTTGCAAAGGGATGTCTCCAATATTCGATTCCGTTGGAAGGTTTGATGATAAACGGAGCCTCAAAGGGCAGTTCAAACTCCTGTCCCATTTCCTCATGATGCACAAAGGTTTTGGGATAATCCACCCCGGTTTCCTCGCACATCATGTAAAACTTCTCTTTATGGATCAGATCGTTCATCATATCGATGCCTATGTAGGGTGCGATTACATTCTCAGGAAGGTTGTCCCTGTTCTGACTGAGCAATTGTACATAGCTGTCTCCGCAACCGACGGCAAGGATGGTTTTATCTTGATTTTCTTCAGCAAATTCCTTTAATACAGCAAGGAACGTATCCTGCTCATCAATTTTAGGATTCGCAATATAATTCATGATTTTGCTGTCAAAGCATGGACCTGTCTTATATTTTCCAAAAACATTTGACTTGATATCATATTGCTCGTGGAAGGCTCTCGCAACACTGTATACGTTGATGTCTCCTGCAAAGAGAAGGGGTATAAAATTCTGACTCATCTGCATCTCCTTCGATCATTCTCCTATCTTCTATGTGAATTCCTCTGCTTTAAGTAAGCTAGATTTATTTTTGACGGGTTCAGCAAATCCTAATCATTCAGTCCTGCTGAAGTATAAACTCCTAACTATTATAATACTTTTTCCATCGTTTTTCAATGTCTAAATGGGGCCGTAAGCAGTCAATTCACATGCGTAAGGAAAAGGCCGTAATGTTTAAAAAGGGACATGGGAACAGGCATTTCAATATCACCGAAAGGTGCCCTTCTGCATATCATGAAAGGAAATGTTATGGAAAGGAAGATGTGTATGGCGGGAGTCGAAAGACATATGTATCCGGGCAACAACACCCCTGAAGGTTTTTTCTCGTATTATCAATATATACTCGGCCAAAGGGAGGCAGACAAAATCATATGTATCAAAGGCGGTCCGGGAGTCGGTAAATCTACCTTTATGAAAAAAATCGGTGATGCCATGCTGCAGGAAGGTCATGATGTGGATTTTATGCACTGTTCCTCAGACAATCATTCGCTTGACGGCATTGTCATCCGAGATAAAAAAATTGCAATGATTGATGGTACCTCTCCTCATATAGTGGATCCCATCAATCCGGGAGCGGTTGATTCCATCATTCATTTGGGAGATTACTGGGATGAAGAAGGAATTAGGAAAAATAAAGAGGCATTGATCAGCAACAACGAGAGAATCAAGAGCATATTCAGCAGAGTTTACAATTATCTGGCAGCGGCCGGAAAGATGTATGATAACCTTTGCAGCATTTACGAATCCGCCATTAAGCACGAAGAGCTTTACAAGATATCGGCGAAGATCATCGGCGATGAATTGGCACATAGAGAGATCAGTTCAATACAGGGTGACATCAAGAAATATTTTGCAAGTGCAATTACACCCAGCGGTTTTGAACATTACTTAGATTCCCTGCTTGGAGGCTGTCAAAAGGTTTATCTGATCCATGCCCCAGTGGGAGTCAGCAGTGAAAGAATGCTGAATTTGTTTATGGAAGGTGCAATTTACAGAGGTTATTCGGTGGAGGGGTACTATTGCCCAATGAAACCGTCAACTAAGCTTGAGCATCTGCTCATCCCGGAATTGCGTTTGGCCTTCATTACATCCAACCAATACCATACCATTGATCAGTCAGCACTGGAAATGGAGCTTATCCCGATTCATCTGGAAAACATCATCCGTTATGATGCGATCAAATACCAGGATTCTATCCTTGCAGACAGTAAAAAGAAGATGGAGGAGCTCCTTGAAAAAGGAATCCTTTGTCTCGGCCAGGCTAAGAAAGAACACGACGAACTGGAAAAATACTATGTTCCCAATATGGATTTTTTGAAAATCGATGCACTCAGGCAGGATTTAACCCTGAAATTCAGTCAGCGATAGTTCAATTCATCTCTCCCAAAGAAAATGAAAAGCACCGCGCCTATTTGATTCTTGAGGAAAGGCGTGGTGCTTTATTACGTGAAAGGTGCTGATTCGTTCCTAATGGAATTCTTCTTCGTTTTTTGTCTCTTCTTTATTTGTCTCTTCCTTATATACCGTAATTGGATCCAGAGCGGTTCTCTCCCCTCCGCCTGCATTCACTTCCCCTTCTATGCTTCTTACCGACCTCAGGCTGCCGTTTGCAATATCGTAGAATGCTATTATGGTTACTTCCATGTATGGTCCAAGCCAGAGGAAGCCGATTCCCATCGTAAACAGGCATAAAATGCCCCAACCGATAAAGGAAAGGTTCAGGCAGAAAAATTTCCACTTGTTGCCTCTCATCATGCGCTTGCTCTCGTTCAAAGCCTCCATGATTCCCATTTCAGGATGATCAGCCAAAATATAAAAGCTCATACTGTATCGAAACACGGCAATGATTCCCGGTATAATGAGCAGCAGCGTCCATAATAAAACAAATATGGACATGACGATATATAATCCGAA